>Ga0207747_1000010_pt1 | contig 224889 bp, 185 predicted proteins | sample HigsolmetaGSP11D_FD_184839 | JGI IMG/M metagenome (GOLD analysis project Ga0207747, IMG submission 184839) | High solid enriched microbial communities from the Joint BioEnergy Institute, USA - SP1-1-D (SPAdes) | ecosystem: Engineered > Bioreactor > SSF (Solid state fermentation) > Aerobic >... | reverse complement strand
CAATACGCATGTTTGTGGAGAGCGGCGGAGATCAGCTGACCTTTGAGGATAAACGTCATATCGTGGAAACGTTGGTTGATGAGATCCTGATCCGTTTTGATGGAGATGAAGTGAAGGTTACGGCCGTAGGTGCCCTTGACGATTTGAAACGGCAACAGTTTCTTCAACATGAGAATGACATCGGATTGTGTTCACAACCTCAAGAAGTTTGACAATACCGGAGAAGATATCGAAGACCTGATCTCCATCGGCACGATCGGTCTGATCAAGGCGATCGAGAGTTTCCAGCCCGATAAAGGGACGAAGCTGGCTACATTCGCAGCAAGATGCATAGAAAACGAGATCCTGATGCATCTTCGTTCGCTCAAGAAATCACGCAAAGACGTATCCCTCCATGACCCGATCGGAACGGATAAAGAGGGCAATGAAATCACATTGATCGATATTCTGGGAACAGAATCAGATGATGTGGTGGATAAGGTGCAGCTCAAGATCGAGAAGAAGAAGATATACGGACATCTCCACATTCTTGATGAACGTGAGCAAGAGGTGATACGCGGCCGGTTCGGCCTGGAGGACGGCGGCGAGGAGCGGACGCAGCGCGAGATCGCCAAGGAGCTCGGCATCAGCCGCAGCTACGTCTCGCGGATAGAGAAGCGGGCGCTTATGAAGCTGTATCATGAATTCTACAGATCGAAGAAATAGGCCGGCGTTACCGATGCTTGGCTCGTATGAATGAGACGAGTCTCCAACACTTCCAACAATAAGGCGATTAAGCCCCTGGTACACTCCAATAAAACAACTCTGCCGCGATATGCAGCAGAGTTCGCGTTTATCGAAGCCCGACGAGCAACCGGCTAACCCCCTGATGGGTAATCTGAAGTTCATCCCCTGTAAGTTCCGATTCACGCACGGTGACATCAAACGGGAAGATGCAAGGTTCACCGGATATATGCTGGAGTTCGATCGCTGTCTTCCCCGTCGCGATCAAGATCACTTGCACGAGCCATCTCTTGATCTCCGGAGATGTAATCCTGATCTTCGCAGGCTGTTTGTAAACATGTTGCCTCACCATCTCGAGGACGCCCCATGCACGCAGCGAGCTAAGCACGGCGTTTACAGAAACCTCAACTCTTCGCCGTTCGCCATACATCCCTTTGATCTTCCGGCCGATCTGCTCGCTGCTCACCTCATCCTGTAAGTGGAGGGAATAGCCCAGTTGTTCCACCGTATCTTTGAAGAACGGGTAAGCGAGGAGGCACATTCCCCAATGAAGCACCAGTCTGTCCTCACGGGATGCGGCTTCAAACATCTTCAGCGCCCTGTCTCGCAACTCGATATGGTCATCCGCAACCAGACACCATATCTTGAACAAGATCGTTCGTGCGTTCGCACGCGACTTTGCTCCGCCAATATCGGCCATGAGCCGTTCATCCATGAGCTGGTACAAGGCTTCTCTTGATGACATCCGCGGTAGCTCATTGGCGATAAAATCAAGCTGATGGAGTAGAATTTTCTGATCGAAACCGACTGCTTTCTTCATCATACACCTGCATTATCGTTTTTTGGTAATGTGGACAAATGGGACGATGACCTCTTCCACGCTTGCACCGCCATGACTGACGACGATCTCTCCTTCGCGAACGAAGGCTTCTCCCGGCCGTGCGATCAAGACGTGATAATCGTCTGGGAGTCCCGTATTGGGCCATCGTTTACTTGGATATTGTACTGCAGCTTGATCTCTTAAGACAACATCCCGATACACCCTGACCCGCTCGCCGCGCGTCTCTGGAAGCGTTCCATCCTTCGTTCTGCCGATTCCGACGCTCTCTTTGTTGCCATGGTCAGTTGTCAGATAAACATCGAACCCGGCATCCATCATATCCTTCAGCAGAGACGGCAGATATCCTTGCCGAAGCCAGACGTCGATCGCCGCATGCATCCCCAATTGGCCTTGTATGGTGTGATGGGAGAGCTGATCGATCGTATCGACCACTAGTCCCGCTATTCTCGTATTTGAATTGACGAGCGCCTTGATATGGGAACGATCATACTTGCCCTGTCCGAGGCCGCGTTCATAAGAAACATAGGCGGGAGGAACGCCGTTTCGCTCCCAGACGGCCTTCCAAGCTTTCTCCTCTCTCGCCGTGGTATCGATGGAATCCCGGAAGAATCTCGGAATCTCGCCGGAGAAGATCGCCTGTCTGGATACGGCAGTAAGTGTCGGTATCCAAGCGAAGGAACCATGGACTTCAACTTGAAATTCCTTCATCAACTCCTGTTCGATCTGCGCCCATTGAACGAAACTCAACCCGTCGCATACGATGAGCGCCACCTTATCGCGACGCTTCAGCTTAAGCACCTCGGCCGTTTTATGTACCATGACGGGAACGTTTCGATCGGTTAAGGTGATCAGTGATCCGTAATGCTCTGTTAACCATTGCTCAAACGGGGGTTCAACGCGCTGTTCCAATTCCTCGATCAAGCCGGCGCCTTCCTCCGACCGCAATTCCAATGCGATGTTCTTGGCTTTCCCGAATAAACGTGCGATCTGTATCCAAGTACGGCGTTCCGGCGAGGACAAGAGCAAGGATTGGATATGGCGCGCCAAACCTTTCAGTTGCTCGGTTTTCTGACGTTGATCATCATACGAGACGCCCCAGAAGAACACGTTCGGAAAAGCATCGTGATCGATCGATACAGGTGTTAGGTCTCCTTCGATAAACAGCATGCTAAGGATCGCACGCACCTCGTAATCCCAGAAAGCATGGCCTTCGGGGAAGGAGTCCATCACAAACTGCTGCCATTCCTCCATCAGGTATCTTAGAAAGCTTGGATGTGAGGTAATCCAGTCTTCGATAGGAAGATCCGGTACACGGCGTTTCAGTTCGCTTATCAGGTATTGCTCAATCACGGGCGGCACCTCACACGGGAGCCGATGGTACCGCATAACGAGCAAGAGACAAGTCGGCAACGTCCCGACAGTATCCAGATTCAACCCATAGACCCGTCTTATGATGAGATCTGCGGTGGCTCGTTCGGAGGCTGCATGGCTGCCTATGGTCAAGCCAGACAACATGTCCAACGTTCGTGAATCCAGCTGGCGCACAATGCTGGGGGCAAGCTGGGGGAACAGGCTGCTCTTCCTCAGTTCCACCTTCTGCGCTCTGCTCCATATATCGTATGGAATCTCTCTCAACTCCTCCGATCGGGTGACCACGATGCAGGGCTTGATGTGGTCTTGGCGCATATACCGGCTTTCCATCTCGTAACGGAAGAGCGCTCGATCTTCGAACCGGATGATCTCCAGACCTTGTCCCGTTAAGGCGGAGACCATGTTCTCATCATCAAGCAAGCGGTCCGGGTCGCTAACAATCGTGAGATGAGGGAAAGGTGCTTGAAAACTATCAAGCACCTTCTTACGCCAACCGTTCAAGGCTGCTCACTTCCTTAAAGCCCAAGCTTCGTCTGGGCATTGTCATAGTAACGCAGCAACTTCTCGTCTTCCTGCAGGATCGATTCGGGCAGGCGATTGCCGATATCCACGATGATCTGGTAGTTCTTCTCCGACCATGCCTTGTAGAAGCCTACCCGGATCGCCTCGGTGCGGAATTGCTTCAGCTTCTTCTTGCTCTTCGTCAGTTCTTCCACATATTGATTGAACTCACGGAGCAACGATTTCTCCCGCAGCTTCTCCAGGTCCGCTTGCTTGTTCGGGTCCGGCACATACCAACGATTCTTCGCCTTCTCGATCAGCTTCGGATCGTTCTTCTCCAGATTCCGCAGGTCCTTGTATTCAGAGCTTAAGTACGCGTGAATCTGGCTTGGCACTTCCCCATCGCCGTCATATCTCAAGAAGTTCTGCTCCAACAGCACGTCAAGCTCAGGCAGCATCTCATGCTTGGCGATGTGTTGGATTTCTTTCATGAAGTTCGGATGCAGATCCTGCCTGGTCTGCGGTTTCTTGAGCAACTGCTGGCGTATCCATTCGATCGCGCTGTTCTCGTCAGAGACGAAGAGGCTGAGCTGCACGAACTCCTTCGCTTTGGTCCGCTTCTTGTCATATTCCGCGACCTGCGTATCCAGAAATGCCATGCCGTCCCGCATCGGAAACCGCTGTTCAACGCCTGCCTGGAACTCCGCGGAGGACAGTGGTACCGGAATGCCGTTCTGCACGTGATAGGAAACCATGCGGTCGAACAGCACTCTGGGAGTTCGCTCGACGATTAAGCCGGATGCCCCCTTCTGCCCGATATAGACCGGCAGTTGCTTCAGATGGTTGCTGACAAATGTCCAAGCGGACTCCTCTGTGGATTGCTTCTCGCGAATCTCCAGCTTCATCTCATTGGTTGGCTTATATGCGGAGATAACCAAATCCTGTCTCACCGCGGTCGTCGTAGTGACGGCTTTGAAGCTGCCTTGCTTCTTGTCCAATGCCGAGACATTCGCGATCACAAATCCCGCTTCCGTGATCGCGGATTGGATGCTATTCCACACGGAGGCCTTCGTATTGGAGAACTCCACCGTCATCCAACGTCCCGGCTTCAGCACCCGGTACGCTTCCTGGAAGCATCGCAGCATCAAGTGGCGATATTCATTCAGTCCTTTGCCCTGGACTTGGTTTTCGATGGCCTCCGGTATGGCGTTCGTCTTCACCTTCAGCCAGCTTTCCCATAAGGTATTCAGCTCCGAATAATTGATGTTCGCACCAAACGGCGGATCGATAAACAGATAATCCATGCTGTTATCCGGGATGGCCAGTGAAGTCGTTGATTGACAGGAGATGATCGCCTGCTGATCGATTCCGCAGTTTTGGTATCTGTCCACTTTCCTCCGCAGGAAATCGATCACGTTAATCTCCCGGATCATGGAACTGACATACAAGGTGCCATTCAGCTTGCTTGGCAAGCCAAAGGGCCTTTCTCTGTTCAGTTTCGACGAGCCTTCGGTGACCGCGGTCAGAAACCACAACCCTCGACTGGAATCCTCTCGGATCCTGTATCCGAATGCCCCCAATATAAGGAATGCCCGCTTATAGAAAAAGTGATGAACATGGGTCAAACCGTGGGAGCCTTTGGGTTGCCGGATGTTGGCGCCATCCTGCAGTTCACTTGTGGGAACCCAGAACGGGATGTCCTGCTCATTGATTCGCTCAAGCAACTTCAAGTCATCTTCATCCGGCTGTTTCTCGAAACGTTTGCCATTGACAGTGTAATTGATCAGCACCGGAACTTGCTTGGCCTGATGAACCGTTTGACCCAACGTATGATCATAGGCGGTGATCCAGGCCCGTTCCATGTTTCGTTTCGATACATGGTAAGAACACGACGGACACGGGAACTCATCCTTAACCTCTTCCGCTTCTTTGTCTACCGCAACTTCCCAGAAAACAACCTCATTGGTGCATTCAGGACAGATGAAGACATCGGACCATACCGTATAATTGATCCTGCCAACTCTCCCGTCCGTATGCTTCGTCTCGTAGAGCCAGCCGTACTTCTCCTCGACCTCATCCAATATCGATTTGGCCGTTCTTTCCAATTGCCGGACATCCGTTGGAACATTATAGTTGTAGGCGATAAAGGTAGCAGCCGGCGACAGGTCGTTCAGAATCGCGCGGCGGGCCCCCAATCTCGAGAACGGCACCCATCTCTCCTCGCCATCATCGCTTATCTCCATTTTGGATATGGTGCCGTCCTGTTCCACCTTGTAGCCTAATTCCGTAACGACGTTCCGATCCGCGCACATTTGCGCTGCCACGCCTGTCATCCCCGTGCCGCAAAAGCCGTCAAACACAATATCGCCTGGCTCCGTATAGTGAAGGATGTAACGCATGACAGCTTTAAAGGGCACCTTGGTGTGGTAGCTGTGCGCATTGTAGATCGGATCATTCTTGCCTTCGCTGATATCCGCCGTGAACGGCTCTCGATTGTATGCGGTGTGTTCAGTGTCTGCCGGTTTGGATGCTTCCCACTCCTGCACGATCTCCCTAAGCCACGGATTCGGACATGCTGTATAATACGGCGGGTCAGACAAGGCGAGTATATCCTCATCCTCTCCGGCGGGATAACCTTCGATGTTCTTAAGTTCCGGCAGTTTCTTGCGTAATTCTTCCGTGAAATAAGCGCGCCGCGCTTCGTCGGTTTCAAACGTCATGCCCAAGCAGGTGACGGGACCTGCTTGGGCAATTGGATCTTCACTGAGGAACTCGAGTTGTTCAATCTTGTTAGCCATTTGCGGGATCACCTTTCCGAAGTAAGATGCGAACACGGTTGCCATGGCCGGTACCGATCTGGGTTCGAATCAGCTCTTCAAACCGCCCTTTGAGCTCATCAACCGTTAACGGATGGCCATTGCCTGCCATCTGGAACAGTTGCTCGGCGGTCAGTTCGACTTTGCGTATTCCTTCGAACAATTCTTGCAAAGTCTGGATCAGCTTGATGTCCGCCGGCATCGAGAATGTACCATCATGCAGCAATTGCTCGATCAGTTGCTGCTGTTCTCTGCTGAGCAAGGAAGTGCTGGACTTGATCTCCGGATCGTTCAGCGTGCTGATCACCGTTTCCGTCCAAGTTGCGACCATCTCATTCAATTCTTCATCCAACTGCGCGATGCTGACCGGTTGGATGTAAAGCTCGTCCTTCGGGCGGTAGCGGCAATGCGGGCAGATCTCCCGATGTTCCAGATCATCCTTGATCAAGTTCCAGCAGAACTTAAGCTGTTCCAGCTTGGCCTTCCATTCCTCCAGTTGTCTGGATGGCAGGATCGAGATGCTGGCGAGTTGCTTTAAGAGCGCATATCTACCATCCTGCAGAAGCTGATCCCGTTTGTTCTGATCCGTGAAACCGAGTCTGGCACTGCTGTGCATCGCATAGTAGAGACCGATGTATTGGTCTTTCAGCTTCTGTAGGTTCTGCAGTTCCCTTTGACAATCACCGCCGGCCCTCAGTGCTTGGTACATATCTGCCAGTGCGCCTTCCGCCTGCGCATACCATTCATGTTTCGCCGGGACGTGATTCAGCGCATTAACGATATACTGCGCGCGTTGCGTAACTTCAATCGCCCTTTTCTCCAACTCTCTTAACTGCTTGGCCAGATCGATGTGCTCCTGCATGGTTTGAATCTCAGTTACGGTGTACTTAAAGTTCTTCAACCTTGCCGGAGTATTGTAGATCGTAAGGCTCTGCAGAAATTCATTCAGCTTCCGCAGCTTCTGCTGATCGTCTCTGATCTCAGGCTCAGTGAGCAATTGCCCGTCCCAAGTTCGGATGCCCGACTTAATATCCTGCTCCAGTTTCACGATTTCCTTCAGAAGCTTCTCCACTTCCGCCTGCAACTGTGCTACTCCGGTGGCTTGCGATTGCGGTTGCAGGAGGCCGTGGCTGATCGTGAACAGGTCGAACAAGGCTCTGAGTTCGGCAAGCGGCAATTCCGAAGGCTTCTTGATATGCGTGAACTCCATGATGCCTTCCGCTCGCAGCCGGATCAGCTCATCAAATTTCATGGCGTTGTAGGTCGTACCATGGATGGTGATCTCTATATCTCCGCTGTATACGAGCGCTGCCAGCAACACCGCGAGCAACTCCGGTTCGAGATGATACGCGAACGTTTTCTTCACTTCCATCCCGCCTGCGATTCGTTCCGTATACAACAGTTCAGAAGCATTCACCACTTGGTTCGGTCCTTTGGCATTAAGGAGATTCAAGATCCAGTTGGCATAGCCGGACTTATGGACATTCAGCTTATCTCCATCGAGCAACACCAATCCATCGAGAATCGCCCGAGCCGTCTTCGTCTTGGTAGCGGATTGGATCGCGCTTAGCGCTTCCGGGATATAAGTTGTTTTCAGGGCTTCCCATTTGAGGCAGGTGCGATCCGTACGGAACACCGGATAATCCGGATATTTCTCCTCGAACCATTGCGACAAGCAATCATCAGCCGCCGTGTCCACGATCTCGCGGACCGATGCTTTCGCAGGCGCAGCGAAGCTCCAATCCACCAGCTTCTTGGTTACGCCTCTGTAGGTCATCCTGTAAGCGGTCGGCATATTCACCTTGAACCAAGAAGTCAGTTCCTTGATATATTGATTGGCCTTCTCCAGGTACAATCCTTTGGTTGCCGTTGAGACGTTCACGACCATTTCCATCGCGCCAGCGTACAGCTTCATATGACGAACAAATACCGGGTCCTTCGTATCCAACACAAAGAACACTTCATCCGGCTTCTTCTCGTCTTTGAAGCGTGGCGGATCGAATACTTGCAAGAAATAAATATAGAAGTCCCGCTCCGGCTGAGCGGTCGAGCGTTGATTCGGCGCGCCGAAGAACAGATACCCAGGCCTTGTTGCCCGATGGCTGTACCAATCAAGCTCGTGTTGCCAGATGCGATAGCCGGTCACATAGGTGGAAGGCGAGCATTCCAGCACCCGCTCCAGCACTTGGAAGTAATAACGATCCAACTGCTCCCCGCTCAATGATTCCGACTTGCTCTCGATGTGATCGTCTACCGGCACATCCTTGTCGAGATCAAGATAATACTGCCCGTTCTCCTGGTTGGTCGAGATGAACTGATAGCTTACTGACCTTAAGATTTCCCGCAGTGTCGATTCAATGGTTGTATCGAGGAAATCAACGTCCATATCGCAGTTCTTGTCGAACAGGAATAATTGGTCCCGCATCTCCGATGGGGTCATGCCGATACGAACGCGCAGATCGTCCGTGGTCAGGCGGAAGACAGCCAGCGCTTGCACGATGCGTTTGGCCATCGGTTTATAAGATGGCCGTGTAAAGGAATGTTCGATCCGGTCGAGAAGAACGTCGGCCTTCTCCATCACTTCCCGCACATCCGGATCGGAGCGCAGCGTGCTGTCGGATTGAATGTACGTCCAGTAGCTGTCGAAAGATACGATCCCTGGGCTGTCTGTCGGAACCTCCTGATCCAGGAGCTTGTCGATCTCGTCGCTGATCGTGGTTAACGCTACCCGTTTCTCTGCGATCTTCACCTTCTGGAATGCCGCGAGATAAGCAGGATGAATCGGGAACATGTCCACATATTTCTCAAGCTGCTCTCCTAACTTGTCATACAAGGGCGCAAACTTCTGCAGATGTTCCCGTATATAAGCCTTCTGCGTGTCACTCTTCTTCAGGAGGCGCTCTGAAACGACATACTCGATATCTTCGCGGGCGATGATCGCCTGAACAGTTCTTTCCTTTACCCTTCTTAATTGATCCGCGACGAAAGAAAATCTCGGGTTGTCAAACAACATCTCCTGCACGCCGGTCATGAAGCGGAATCTGGTTGACTGCGTGATCTCACCCATGGCCCTAAGGAAGTTCAGATCGAGCATCAGTTCCTGCTCTTTCCGGCTGCGCAAGTAATCCAACAGCTCGTCGATGATGAGCAGGAAGCCGTGATCAGGGTAGGTCTCATGGAAAGCGGACATCAAGTTGATAAGTTCATCCTTGTTGCTGACCACTTGAGTAAGATCCGGCATCTCATAGTGAACGCCGATGCTTTGCAGATAGTCCGCCATCTCCCGGAACAGCACTTCCCGGAATGGCATATTGATCCCGTCGAACTCGATGCGCAGCACTTTAAATTTGCCTTCGATCTCCTTGGCTTTCTCCGCCACTTCGCGATGACGCACCCTGTCGCTGGTCCCCGGTTGTTCCGCAATGGCTGCGATCACGCTCATGAGGTGAGATTTACCCGTTCCGTAGTTGCCTACGACCATGATGCCTTTATGATCAATCGGACGTTCAAATTGCAGTTGCTCAATGATAATCTCGTTCAACACTTCTGCCATCCGATTGGAGATGACGTAATGATCGATGATGCTATCATCCGCGGTTCTCAGCTCGATGATGGAGCGGATCGGCTCAAACTGGACAAGCTCACGATACTTCATGGTGAACAATAGCCTCCTGTTGGTCTAGATCTCGATTATATAGCCTGCATACGATTTATCGCTTGTGTAATGTTCAGGATGCTCGGATGATGCATAGATGAGATTGCCGCCCGCTGCACTGCCTGGCCAATGAATGATAAGCGTCGTATTGCCGCTAAGATGTTCGAATAAGCGAATTGGGTTTTGCCGTAGCTCTACGTCGAAGAGATATTCGATATGATCAAGAAGAACCCGGTCGTGACTTGCGATCATCGACCGCAGGATTCTTCCAACTTCCAGAGGACGTCTGTCAGGAGGGAGGTATCGCAATTGCTCAGACAATCGCAATCCAACATTCAGCGCAGGAATATCCAACTGTTCGATGATGCGCCGCCATTGCTGCGGGGTATGCCGACTGGCCACCACAAACAGCATCTTATTCCTCTTGCTCCTGGTTGCTTCGATGGCTTCGACAAGAATGTCTTTCGCACTATACATGATTCACACCGATCACCTGATATGTAGTCTTGAGTCCATGAGTCACTACCTTCGACATATGAACAGTGGATTCCTGCCATGAAGCGATTGAACGGCATCCTAGTCATATCATACAGCATCGCACTGACAACTGCATGTCAGCGAATATCCGTTCGCATGGCAGTCACGCGTTGTGATGGGATCATGAATGGACAACGCATCCTTATGAAAGCAAAACAGCCGACCTCAGTGATCGGCTGTATCCTTGATGGCATGGATGCAGCAAGCTTCGGAGATTGGTTGATATCACCCTTCGACACCAATCAAATCAAATAAACATTCAACAGCCTGCCCAATTAATGGTATAATCATGAAAATATAAGAGGAAACAAGATTGGCCCATCATCAAGTGTGAAGAGGTAAACTGCCATGGATTCTCCGTTGACTGCCTATATCGCCATAACCTGTGTATCCGGTGTTCTGAACCTCCTGCTGGGGGTTTATGTGATCACGAAACGCGAGCTTGATCGTAGAATTTCGGTGATCTTCGCATTCGGCACCGCGGCCAAAGCCATCTACTGCTTCTCGTATGCGTTCAGCTTGACCTCGTCCACTCTCGAGCAAATCAGATTTTGGAGTGTCATGCAATATTTCGGCATGCCCTTCGCCCCGCCTCTAGGGCTGTTGTTCGTGTTGGAGTATCTGGGCATCAAAGTCAGGACAAGAACGATCATCGGGCTCTTGACGATGCCGGTCATCAGCCTGATCAGCAATGCCACCAACGAGTTTCATCATCTGCACTACAAGGTATACAGAATTCACGAGACTCTCGGCGCACCCTACTACGATATAGAGGTTGGCGTTACCTATATCTTGAATGGAAGCTTCATGTTCTTCTGCATGTTGGCAGGCTCCTATCTGCTCATCGCCAGATGGAAGGATACCTCAAGGGAATACAGGCCGCAGCTTGTTGCGCTTGTCTGCGCCCAGTTGATCCCGATGACGATCTCCTTCCTGTATCTGATGGGAGTGACTCCGACTGGCATCGACCCTGTTCCGATGGTAGTCGGGATCACATCGGTCCTCTTCTGGTGGGCGATCGTCACCTCCCATCTGCTGTCGGTGATACCGATCGCCAAGGATACGATCTTCCACAGCATCCGTGACGGCGTCATCATCCTCAACAAGGCAGGACGAATGGTCGAGTTCAACGATGGCGCGAGGCGCATGTTTCGCGCATTGAATCGTTCGATGTTCAGCATGCCGCTCCAACAGGTCTGGTCCATCTTGTTCGGGACGGAACCGGCACATGCTCCGGCGAAAGCAGCCGGTTCGCACGAACTGGCTGCTACCGTGGACGGCCATGAAGAGCGCTTCTATCAGGTTCGTTTCTCGCCGCTGAAGCGCACCTCGCGCAGCAGCACGGCGGGAACCGTCATGATCATTACCGACATCACCCAGGTTAAGCAGTTGCAGCGTCAACTTGAACATCGCGCCTATTACGATGAGCTGACGCAAATCTTCAACCGTCGTGCTTTCTTCGAACGATGCGAAGCTGATTATGCGCAAGCGAAACAGGAAGGCACGCCGTATACCGTCATCCTGTTCGACGTCGATCACTTCAAGCAAGTCAACGATACATACGGCCATAAAGCAGGCGATCTGTCGTTGCTCCACGTCGTTCAGGCATGTCGCTCTTGCATGGACGACAAGATCCTGTTCGCGCGTTACGGCGGGGAAGAGTTCGTCATCGCGCTGTCCGGTTATTCTGCTCCGGAGGGACAAGCTTTCGCTGAGAAGCTGCGGCAGAGGATCGAAACACAGCCCGTGGTGTTCGAAGACAAGCTCATTCGAATCACGTCCAGCTTCGGCGTTGCCGAGTCCACGGGTCGTGCGGACGAATCGCTCTCGCACCTGCTGCACCTGGCTGACCATGCATTGTATACAGCGAAACGAGGAGGCCGCAATCAAGTGCAAACATACGCCGGATAGATGAGGTTCTTAGAGGCCGTCATCATCCCGCCCTTGCATGCTATGCGGCGAACTGTCGCTGCATAGCAGTTGCCACAGCAACTTCAAGTTTTCCGTTTCATCGCAAGGGTCGTCTGGTTGCGGCCGTTCTTCTTGGAGGCGTACAAACAAGCATCCGCCTCTTCCAGCCAGCTCTCAAGCGTCTTATGAGATTCATCCAGCTCGACAATGCCTGCACTGATCGTATACTGAAGCTCGCCGGCCCGTGTTCCGTCCGCCACTTCCTCCAGCCCCGGCTGCTCGCTGAGCACGCGCATACGCAGTTCCTCCGTCCTCCGGTAGGCAGACTCTCCATCAATACCCGGCCAGTAGACGGCAAATTCCTCGCCGCCGATCCTTCCCGCCACTCCGTTCTCACCGGCAAACTCCTGCAGCAAAACGGCAATCTGCTGGAGCACACGGTCACCTGCAAGATGGCCATAGGTGTCGTTGATGAGCTTGAAATAATCCACATCAATCAGCACCAAACTGAGCATGCTCCCGGTCGAAGCGCATCGCTGCCTCTCTTCCTCCAGCTTCTCCAGAAAGTACCGCCGATTATACAGTCGAGTCAGTCCATCGGTGGTTGCTTGCCGTATCAATTCCTGTTCAGAACGATGGCGCTCCGTCACATCTCTCAAGACAACCAGAGAAACTGAACGTCTGGAAGTCATCTGCATGGGTATCCGTTCCACCTCCAGGTGCCGGCCTTCGAGGTCCACTGCCGAATGGCCTTGCCATCCACCTTCCCATAAGCTCAGCAAGTTGTCATGCTGCAGAATCAGCTCGGCAACAGTGAGGTCCCCTTGATGTCCTGATCTGCCAAGATTCATGATCCTCTTCGCAGCAGGGTTCGCATATATGGTTTGCAACTGTTCATTGACCAGAATTATGCCATCAGGCATGTGATCGAAGGCATACGCCTGGGCCAGCAACCGGTCACGCAGCCGCCAGGACAGCACGATCACATAGGTGAGCATGATCGCGGATGGAAGTATCATCGCCCCCCATGGGATGCGCCATCCGATCATCCTCGCCAATGCAACAAGCAACAGCGGACAAACGAGTGAGGCCATGAGCACTGCGATGAATTTACGGATGATAACAGTTGGTGATTGATTCTTCAGCATGATCCAAACCTCTTGGCAGATCAGATTAGAACGAGCGATTTTAATGCTAGTATGAGGAATATACTTGTATCATTTCCAATTACGCGCGGCATTGATCAACTGGATATTTCTACTATATCAAGGATGCACGACAACAAGTCGTCAGTGAACACCCGTTCCCATTCGTTGTCGCAATCAGACGATCTATATTGATCATCATCTGCAAAAGAAGGCTGGGCGGAAAACATGCCTGCTCTCCCCCAGCCTCTTCCATCGGAATATGTTGGCGGAACGCCGAGTACATCAGCAAGCCAGCTTACTGCCAATGCTGCATCAGTACCTCGACAAAACGCTCCAGATAAGTCTGATCCACGGCATCGAAGCGGTTAAGCTTGGGACTGTCGATGTCAAGGACACCGACCAGTTGACCCTCATGGATCATCGGAACGACGATCTCTGAGCGGGATGCCGCATCACAAGCGATGTGTCCGGGAAACTGGTGTACGTCCTCCACTCTCACCGTCTCCATCCGAACCGCTGCTGTGCCGCATACGCCCTTGCCAAGCGGGATGCGCGTGCAGGCCGGAAGCCCTTGGAAAGGACCGAGGATGAGCTCATCGCCTTCCAGCAGATAGAACCCTGCCCAATTCACATCCTCCAGAAACTGATAGAGCAGTGCGCTGGCATTAGCCAGATTGGCGATCCGGTTCTTCTCTCCTTCAAGCAACGCATCCAGTTGTTGATGCAACGTCTTGTAATTTTCCTCTCGCGATTGAGTGTATGCGATTCGTTGAAACATGGCCTTGTCCCCCTATCGAATTGTTCATCGTGTCAGGAAGCGGCGGATGCAAGATCACAACGATTCCTTGGATTCGTACCGCATTCCCGGCACATGCCTGTGAAAAGCCTCATCCATTCACTTTACCTGATTGCAAGAACATCCCGGAGACAGGTTTCATGATGCGCCAGCCAGCGCGTCATGGCATGCATGCTTGCGATCTGTCTCTCCACCTGCTCCGGTCCATCAATCCCGTCGAAGTATCGACCGAGGAAATGGATGAGCACATCAAGCCGACGCAGCAAGATGAGTGAAGGCAAGGCCCGAATCTCTTCGGACGCAAGCTCAACCACCTCTTGATAACCTGTGAGGAAGGCTTTCATCTTGTTCAGTGAAGTTTCCGCTGCCTCGCTGCTCCTGATCATATCGGACAAGAAGACAGCCGCTTCCATCACACGCAGGTCGTATGTCACAAATTCAAAATCCAGAATCGCGCAGATCCTGCCCGACAGATCCGAAAGCGCATTGGAGGCGTTCAGATCACCGTGAATCAACTGATGCGGCAAGCCCCTTAGATGAGGCAGTTCCCCCTTCAGGCCGGCAATGGACGGAGCAAGATCCGCCAACATGCGGGCTTGTTCTGCGTCTGCGAACGGCGCCGGCGGATCGGCGCACAACTCCAGAAGCTGTGTCAGGCTGCAGCGCGGGTGCGCATGCTCAATCTCATAATAGGGCGGGTATACCGCATCCTGATCTGTCCTGATACCTGCCAGCGCCACGCTCAGGTGTGCCGCAGCTTCGCCGAACTGACGCACTTGGCTGAAGTCCTTAAGTTCGGGCGGCTTACCGCCTATGTAACGAAACAAGGCCGCAAGTTTCCCCTCGTTGGTGCGAACATATGAAAGTCCATTCCTGCTCAATATGGGGATCGGCGTATGAATGGGCAGTTCGGTCTCGCTGAGCTTGAGGAGCACTTCATGCTCGAAGCTGACCTTATCCTCATCCCGATGCGTTTCATACACTCGCAGCACGTAACGTTCATCGTTTGCTTCGATGAAGGTCGTCGTATTGTTGACTCCGCTCCCCTGCATGTTCAACACCTGCCAGGAAGCATCAGGAAAATAATGGGCCAGCACATGCCCAAGATCAGCAGGATGAGATTTCACGATGGTATCCTCCGTATGTGAACTGGTGTAACGGCTTCCTCTGTCGTAAATGGAGAAGCCGGCAGTCCTTCCGCATTGTACAGATTGGCAACAGTCGGATTATCTGCCCAGGCATACCGCACATGAACCGGATGTCGGATCTGCTCGTGCGAGACGATCACCTGATCGCCGCTGATCTCAGCACGTGCAGGCAAGAATCTGCCATCCGCGCCGCAGATCACAAATCCGCCAAGTTCGCCGCCACGAGCGACGAGTCCGCCGCCAACATGGTCAAAGCGGATATGGATCTTGTCATTCACGATCTCCATCGACTTGTAGATCGGCCCGCTGGCTGTGATGTTCTCGCCGTAGACGATTCGCATCGCGCATCTGGCCATCCGTTCGCCCACCGTTTTCTTGTCCTGCGGATGCAGATCATTATGCTCGCCAACATCAATCGTCACCGCCATGGCGGTGTGGGATGTGGCCAGGCTTCTGAGTTGCTCATGCCGCAGAACTGCCCACTGGCTGTTCTCCTGATACGATTCCGGAGGGCCGAAGTTCGGCAACTGCGCATAGATAATCGGCAGGTCCGCTCTTGCGAAGTTGGTTCTCCAGTCCTTGGCCAGATGAGCAAACAAGCTGCTATAGCCATGCGGCTGATGCGTGTTCGATTCGCCCTGATACCAGAGCACGCCAGTGAGCGAACAATGGCGAAGCGGTGCGAGCATCCCGTTAAACAGCCCGGCAGGCTTGTATTGGAAGAACGTCTGTTGCGGCAGCTCATCGGTTCTAGCGCCGATGCGGTACTGCCATTCTCCTTCGAGCCCGATCTCCTCCCCGTTCACGCGAAGCTTGTACGGCATGTCCCGGATGAACTCGCCTGTCTCGCGCACGCTGATCACCCTGACGGCGATTGAATTGCGGCCTTCCTTCAGCACACCGGCCGGAATCGTGTACCGCCTGGGCGGATAGCGATAAGCCGTGCTGCCGACATGCACTCCGTTCACATAGGTATCATCGGCATCAATGATCGTTCCCAGCAGCAGTTTCGCTTCACTTCCCGCCATGGCGTTAGGGACCTCAAATGTCCGGCGGAACCAGACGGAACCGCGCACATCTTCCAGCTCACCGCCTTGCCAGGAATTCGGAACAACGAAGCTTCGCCAATCCCCACTATCATACTCAGGCATGAACCAGCCTTCCTTCAGGCCCTGATCCTGTTCATTCAACCTTCCGTACCATTGCGCGGCTCTCGCTTCATCCGATTGCTTCACGTTAGCCACGTAAACATCGTCCTTACAACGCTGAAGCTCTTCATGAAGTTCCGGGTAACGGCTGATCGTCTCCTCGCTCAGCCACGCCTCAATCGGCGACCCGCCTACCGCGGTGCGTATGAGCCCGATCGGCACGCCATACTTCTCATACAACGCCCTGGCGAAGAAAAATCCAACGCCACTGAACTGCATGACATCCTGACCGGTTGCACGTATCCAGCTTCCTTCCGTCACTTCCTGACGTGGCCCATGAAACTCAACCTGCAACGGGACTGCGAACTGGCGGATATGCGGAAGATCAACCTCCCGCACCTCATCCTCCAACCGATCCAGCGTCCGGCTAACCGGCAGTTCCATGTTAGATTGACCGCCGAGCAGCCACACATCGCCAATCAGGACATCCCGGATGATCCGTTCCTCGTTGTCTGTGGATATCCGCAGCTCATGCGGGCCTCCTGCTGGCAGATCCTCCATCACGATCTTCCAATTGCCTCTCCCATCCGCGCGTGTTTCGTAATCCTCTCCCAGGAAGCTGATCCGAACGCGCTCTCCGGGTTCACAGCTTCCCCATAACGCCGTCTGTGCATTCCGTTGCAGCACCATACCATCACTGATCCATGCAGACAAGCGCATCATTCATCCCCTCCCAATATCGGTCGCGGCTCATCGCCCGCACATGTCTCGAATAGCTCTATAGTAACGCATATAGTGAAGCTCATCCACCCGTTAACGCATAGTTTTTGCTGAGATTTTCTCAGCAGAACCTGACAAGTTCCCGCTGCCTCAACCGCAATCTGCGGATGAGCTTCATGCGTAATGAGCACGCATGCAAACCGAAGTTTATATGACATAACCGCTTGGTCATGATCTCGCATTTTATCCTTTTATGCCATATAATAGGTTGTTGGATAAATGACTCTTCGTAAGGAATGATTCAAAGATGCAACATGAACAGTGGATGCAACAGGCGGTCGACATGGCGGTGAGCAATGTACACAACCGCAGAGGAGGGCCGTTCGGAGCTATCGTGGTCAAGGACGGGAAAGTCGTTGGAGTGGGAACCAATGAAGTGACATCGTTGAACGATCCGACAGCACACGCAGAGGTGCAGGCGATTCGCGATGCTTGCCGCAATCTGGGCAGCTACCAACTGACGGACTGCGTGATCTACACCAGTTGCGAGCCATGCCCAATGTGCATCGGCGCGATCTACTGGGCGAGGCCGCGCGCCGTCTACTTCGCAGCCACGAAGCATGATGCGGCCAGAGCCGGTTTCGATGATCATTTCATCTATGAACAGATCGAACTGCCGATGGAGCAAAGATCGATTGCGATGAAGCGAATCGTGACCGGCAATGAGAACGCGCCATTTGAAGCTTGGTTGCAAACCGAAGACAAGATTGAATATTAATCACCGGCAGGCCGGATGTTGACGGTAAACAAACAAGGGCGGCAAACGAGCACCGCCCTTGTCAGAATGATCCATATCACCATCGATTATTCCATAAAGTCCTTAAGTTGCTTGCTGCGGCTCGGATGCCTCAGCTTGCGCAACGCCTTCGCCTCGATCTGACGGATGCGCTCGCGAGTGACGCCGAACACCTTGCCAACTTCCTCCAGCGTGCGGGAGCGCCCATCATCGAGGCCGAAGCGCAACCTGAGCACGCTCTCCTCCCGCTCCGTCAGCGTATCCAGCACTTCGCTGATCTGCTCCTTCAGCATCTCATAGGAAGCGGCATCCGCAGGCGCCATCACCTCGTGATCCTCGATGAAGTCACCGAGGCTCGAGTCATTCTCTTCGCCGACCGGGGTCTCTAGAGAGATCGGCTCCTGGGCAATCTTCATGATCTCGCGCACTTTCTCCGGGGTCAGCCCCATTTCCTGGGCGATTTCCTCGGGGGTCGGCTCCCGTCCAAGATCCTGGTGCAGTTGCCTGGATACGCGGATATATTTGTTGATCGTCTCCACCATATGAACGGGAATGCGAATCGTTCTGGCCTGGTCAGCAATTGCGCGCGAGATTGCCTGACGAATCCACCAGGTAGCATAGGTGCTGAACTTGAAGCCTTTCTTGTAGTCGAATTTCTCGACAGCCTTCATCAGCCCCATGTTTCCTTCCTGGATCAGATCGAGGAACATCAGACCTCTTCCTGCATATTTGCGGGCAATGCTGACGACAAGGCGAAGATTCGCCTCTGCTAGCCTGCGCTTCGCATCTTTGTCCCCTTGGGCTATCCGCTGCGCAAGCTCCACTTCTTCCTCAGCGGAGAGCAGTTCCACACGACCGATCTCCTTCAGATACATGCGGACCGAATCGCTGGTGGCCGCATCGGTCGAACCGATAAAATCGTGCACGGCCAAACTGTCATGATCAGCACTGTCAAAATCCTGGTTCTCTTCTTCCTCCACCGCGATTCCTGACTCAGCCAGTTGTTCGAGGAACTCATCCAACTGTTCGGGACTTACATCATACGGAGCCAACCTGTCCATAATGTCCTTGTAGGCGAGAGAAGACCGGCTCTTGCCTTCTTCCATCAATTGCCTCATCGCCTGCTCGACTGACTGGTCCGCTGTGAACTCCGACTTGGCTGATACTACCTCATCTTTCGTTGGAACGCTCATATCGGCACCCCTTTATACAGTAGATTCGCAAATACCAGGATTCGCAAAACCTCATTGACAACCAGGAATCGGCTGTGTTATATTAAAAGATATTTCAGGTTTACACGTAGTATTCGTTATTCTATCAAAAATACGAATCAATTTCAATACTCAATCTACTAGTAATATATTCCATAGAAACGTGCAGGGGCTGCCCCTTTGTCATCTCAGATGACTTGGGGAAGCCCCTTTTTCACCATGCGGTAAATCAAGAGAATTTCGGCTGCGACGCCGCTTTGAACAGCTTCATGCACCGAACCGTTGGCGGCTATCCATACCGCGGATTGCTGCGAAGACTGCCGCGGCAGCCCGATTGCGATTTACTCCTCCTGCTGCAGTTTCAGCTTCGCCAGCGCATCCGCCAGGGCAGTATTCAGCGGCTCGTCATTCATCCGTTGCTGCTTGCGCAGGTAATTCTGCACCTCGCGTTTGCTGACGCTCGGACTTCTCTCCGCTTTCCGTTTCTCGTACGCGCTCAGCTTCTCGCGATATCCGCATGCGCAGACGAAGATTCTGCCCTCGCCTTCGCCACGAAGCTCGAGGCGCTTCATGCAATTCGGACAGCGCGCGTTCGTGGAGATTGCAACCGTCTTGCGATGGCCGCACTCGCGATCGCTGCAGACCAGCATGCGGCCTCGCTTGCCCTTGACCTCCAGCATCGCTTTGCCGCAATTGGGACATTTGGTCGTTGTGAGATTATCATGCCGGAACGTCTTATTGCTGCCCTTGATTTCCTGTACAGCCTCCTTAGCGAAAGCCTGCATCTCGCGTATAAACGCATGCTTGTCAAGCTTGCCGCTGGCGATGTTCTCCAGCTTCATCTCCCACTCCGCTGTCATGACAGGCGATCTCAGCTCTTCCGGGACGAGCTCCAACAGTTGCAGCCCTTTGGAAGTGATATGAATCTCTTGCCCGTGCTTCTCGATGTAGAAGTTGGAGAATAGCTTCTCGATGATATCCGCCCGCGTCGCCACCGTGCCAAGCCCGCCGGTGCGATGAATCGTGCGGATCAACTCCTTGCGCTCACCAGACATATACGGGGCCGGATTCTCCATGGCAGACAGCAGAGTCGCCTCAGTGAATCGCTTCGGCGGTTTGGTCTCGCCTCTTGTGACCATAAGCTCCGGCGCCTTCAGCACGTCACCGGCAGCAAGCTGCGGCAATACCTGTTCCTTCAGGTCTTCTTCACCGTCATCCTCTTCCTCTAGCTGTTGCCCATACACCTCAGTCCAGCCCGGTGCCGTGACGATCTTGCCCTTCGCCATGAAGTTCTCTCCATCGATGGTCGCCATGATCCGCGTCTCATCATATTCAAACGGCGGCATCAGCACCGCGAGGAATCGCTTGACGACGAGGTCATAGATCTTGCGCTCACGGTCGGATAACTTATGATACAGCGGCGACTGCTCCGTCGGAATGATCGCGTGGTGATCCGACACCTTGCTGTCGTCGACGAACCCATGGTGTGTGCGGATCCCGCTCTTCAGGATCTGCGCGGCCATAGCCCGGTAAGGCGGGAAATGGACAGCATGTAAACGCTCCTTCAGCGTTCCGACGATATCGGAGGACAAGTATCGGGAATCGGTTCGCGGATACGTAAGCGCCTTGTGTTGCTCGTACAGGCTCTGCATCGCCGCAAGCGTCTCCTTGGCCGAATATCCGTACAGCCTGTTAGCATCGCGCTGCAACTCCGTCAGGTCGTACAATGCCGGGGCGTACTTCTTTCGATGTTTCTTCTCCACACTGGTGATACGCGCATCCTTACCAGCCAAACTGCGATGCAGCGCTTCGATCTCCTGCTTGTCGAAAGTGCGCGTGGACTTCGTCGACTTGTGCTGCCAGGTCAGCTTGAGCCCGCCTGCCGTTGCCATCAGCCCATAATACGTCCTCGGTTGAAACGATCGGATCTCCTCTTCGCGTTTGGCGATGATCGCCAAGGTAGGCGTCTGCACCCGGCCGCATGACAACTGCGCATTAAACTTGCACGTAAGCGCCCGAGTTGCGTTGATGCCCACGTACCAATCGGCCTGGGCGCGCGCTTCGGCGGATGCATACAGATGATCGTACAGCCTGCCATCCTTCAGTTGCCGGAAGCCCTCTGCTATAGCCTTGTCCGTAACCGATGAGATCCACAGCCGTTTGATCGGTTTACGCGTTCCGGTCTTCTCAAGTATCCAGCGGGCAACCAGTTCCCCTTCCCGCCCAGCGTCTGTGGCGATGATCACTTCTCCGACATCCTTGCGCTGGAGCTGCTGCTTCACCGCCTGGAACTGTTTGCTGCTCTGCTTGATGACGGTCAGTTTAAGCGGCGAAGGAAGCAGCGGCAGATCCTCCAAACGCCACGTTTTATAGGAATCATCGTACTCTTCAGGGTCAGCCAGCGTCACCAGATGGCCAAGCGCCCAGGTCACGATATACCGGTCTCCTTCCAGATAGCCGCTCCCTCCGCCCGTGCAGCGGAGCACGCGCGCGATATCTCTCGCCACTGATGGTTTCTCTGCCAAAACTACGCTTTTCATGCTATGGTTAATCCTCCGAATTCCTTGTTGTCAGGGACATCATCATACCATTACCTTACCACAGCCTACGGCGAGTTACAAAACGGACGACGATGCAGGTTTCGCATGACAAACAGCCCGCAAAACAAAAATAAAACCTCCCAATCCCAAACCGAAGCGGTCAGGTTGAGAGGATCCAGGCAAAACCTACATGAATACTTGACGATATATAATATATCAATGTACGTTGTGAGAGAAAACAACAGCCATCCAGCGCAGTTTCTATGGAAATAATAACCAACCGTTATCTTCTTGTATGGCATATACGTCCATAAGGAAGATTGGGGATACAAGAGGGATGCCCATTGGAAACGCTTAAAATCTTGGGGGAAATAGAATTACGATCAAGTTCGCCATCGTAATCCTTCCATTCGAGGCTATGAATGCGGATGAACATTATGCTTTCTATCCGGTTCCTAGATGATAAACCTCCGTCCCAGATTTAACGTGCGCTTGGTGATGTCTACCAATGAATGCCGGTTAATCGTAACTTTTGGCGACTGATTGACTTTCTCCCACTTTGTCTCATCAATATTCAGTTTCTGCATGATCTCGTAGATATCCAGCTCAATCTTTTCTTTCGACACATTCTCACCTCAAATCAATCATGAAAAGTACGTATATTCAGCCTTCTGGGTGCTCACACCAAGACGCATAGGAATATAACCAAACATGCACATTTCAATCTATCAAGAGGAAAACATGTAGTAACATGTATTACTGGATATTACTGTGAATTCCGCGTTTTTTAGTATATCGAACCTTTCATTACTCGATCATTACTAGGGTCACGGATGTTCTGCTTCGGGAGATGAAGAAACAAGATGTTTATTCAGTTACACGGACGCCGCTTACATTATGAGATGAATAACTGTGATTCTGCAGATCCTGAAAGAACGGTTGTGTTGATCCACGGTCTGGGTCAAAATCTACGTGCGTGGGATCCCATCATCCCATACCTGTCACATTACCGGGTGGTTCGCTACGATATCGGCGGACACGGCGCGAGCGAAGCGCCCGAAACCGGTTACCACCATCTGCATACATTTTCGGATGAACTGCTGGCATTGCTCAATTATCTCAATATCAGAAAAGCCATCCTGTTCGGTTATGAATTCGGCGCTTGCATCGCGATGCACTTCTCCGGACAATACCCGGAATACGCCTCGCGTCTCATTACCGCATCAAACCCCGTTTATTATCCCGATGAGATTCGCAAGAAAAAGTACAAGCAACGTCTGAACGAGCTGAAACGCAATGGACTGGCGAAATTCGCAAACCGCCATCTCCGTGAGATCACCCTGCACACGGAGGCCGAGTATCTTGCAGATGCATACGCGCAAGTTTCCATTGAAACCTATGAAGCGATCATCCACATGCTCAACAACAGCAGTCTCCTGCATCACTACAGCCTCGTCGCACAGCCTGTGCTTCATCTGATCGGTGAACGGGACACGTTGTATCCGCCGGAGATGGTACTTCAGGCAATCCGCTATTTCTACCCGGCACCGATCCTGATGATGGTTCCGAATGCCAAGAGCCTCGTTCATGTGGACAATCCAGAATATACCGCGAAGCGAATCGATGCATTCGTCCGGGCAGAAATGAATCAGCATGCGCCGCTGGCGAAAGAGGCATCCACCTACTACACAACCTATACCTCACTGCTCCATAAGCGCAAGCAAGAATCCCCGGTCAGCCATCATCTGCGCATCGATGTCATGCATCAATTTGAAGCCAGGATGAACGGCCATCTGCTGCAAGGCAATTGGAAGGTCAGGAAAGCCCAGGAACTGATCATCTATCTCATCTACAACAGGGTCGCCATGCGAGAGAAGCTGTATGATCTGTTCTGGCCTCATCTCAATCTCGAAAACGCGCAAAATATGCTTCGCGTAAGCGTCAACCATCTGAAGAAGCTGATCGACAAACCTTACGGAACATCTTTCGTCACATCCAGCAGGGATCGCATCGAACTGACGGGAGAAGTGGAGAGCGACCTGCTGGAGCTGATCGGCGAGATCAAGAGGTTTCATGCCTGTGAGAACAGCGACGAGAAAGAACTGATCGCACGGAAGATCGGCCATACGTTCAACTCCTCCATATTGGAGGGGTATTACAGCGACTGGATCATGAGCCTTCGTGAGGAGTTGATCAACTCCGCAGCACCGATCATCAAGTGGATCGCGCAACGCTATGAAGCGAGGAACCAGCTCATGGACAGCATCCTGTTCTACAAGCTGATGCTCCGAATGCTGCCGGAAGAGATCGAGTTGAACCAGAAGATCGCGGGGCTGTATGACAATCTGCAGCTCAAAGGGCTTGCGCGTGAATGGCATGAGCGTTACAAGCGCGCTTTGAACGGCGAGGATGATTAGCGAAGGTCCATTCGCCGTTCAAACCGCACATCTCCGGCGCTTCCGGCTTCCGAATCATCCCCCTCATTGCTTCGGCACAACTTGCAGGCCAAGATGAATCTGAATATTGTCGATCAATTCCAGCACGCTGGCACGCAGCTTGTCCATCATCTGCTTCGCCTCCTCGCGCGTCTGAGCGACGGTGCTGAAGTAGATCTTCAGCTTCGGCTCAGTACCGGAAGGCCGGATGGCGAACCACGAGCCGTTGACGAAGGAATAATGCAGAACGTTCGAGCGCGGAAGTCCGATCGACCTGAGCATATTGCTGGACAGATGCAGCTCTGTGCCGCGCTCGAAGTCGCGGATCCAGCTTACCCGCCAGCCGTCAACCCTGGGCACCACGGACTGACGCAGATAGTTCATGATCTCATTCATCCGCACCATGCCTTCGATGCCCTTGAGCGTAATCGAATGTTGGGATTCCTCATAATAGCCGAACTGCTCGTGCAACTGCTTCAACCGCTCCAGCAGGGTCATCCCCTGCTGCTTGTAATACGCCGCCATCTCGCTGATGAACAGGCAAGCCTGAACCGCATCCTTGTCTCGGACGAAGTCGCCGATCAGATACCCGTAGCTTTCTTCATAACCAAACAGGAATTGCTTGTCACCTGCGGACTCGAACTTGCCGATCATCTCCCCGATGTACTTGAATCCGGTTAAGGTGTCCATCGTCTCAACTCCATACGAGGAAGCGATCAATCGGCCAAGTTCCGAGGTGACAATCGTCTTCAGTATGACACCGCTTTCAGGCAATCTTCCGCTGCGCCGCTTCTGCATGAGCAGGTAATCGAGCATCAAGGCACCCGTTTCGTTGCCGTTCAAGCACCAGTAATCGCCTCTTCTGTCGCGCACAGCGATGCCAACCCGGTCGGCATCCGGGTCCGTTGCCAGCACAATATCCGCTTGCCACTCTCTGGCCAGCCGGATAGCGAGTTGCAAGGCTTGATGATCCTCGGGATTGGGTGAGCGGACCGTCGGGAAGTCTCCATCCGGCTTCTCCTGCTCAGGCACGACGCATACCCGGTTGAATCCCGCTCTTCTCAGCGCTTCGCGAACGGGAACATTGCCCGTGCCGTGAAGCGGCGTATATACGATGGAGAGCTTGTCCGCCTGTTCCCGGATACAGGAAGGATCTTGAATGATTGTTTGCAGGCGCTCATAATATTGCTCGACCACATCTTGGCCGATTGAAACGAGCAGCCCCTGCTCGATCGCATCTTCCATGGCCATCGCAGCTACCGTAAGCTCGTCCTCCACCTGATCGATGGCCGTCATGATATCCCGTGCCGTCTGTGAAGTAATCTGTGCACCGTCAGCACCGTAAACTTTGTAGCCGTTGTCGGAAGGCGGATTGTGGCTGGCGGTGATCATCACTCCTGCCGATGCCTGTAGCTGACGGACCGCATACGAAAGCAGAGGGGTCGGGCACAGCTCATCGAACAGATATGCTTTGATTCCGTTCTGTGCCAGAACACATGCCGTCTGCTCGGCGAATTCCCGAGACATGCGGCGCGAATCATATCCGATGGCAACGCTTCTTGGCTCAGGCAACGTCTTCAGGTAGTCGGCGAGCCCTTGCGTCGCTTTGCGCACCGTGTAGATGTTCAGCCGGTTCGTCCCAAGCCCGATCTCGGCGCGCAGGCCTCCTGTCCCGAATTCGAGATTTTTGCCGAAGTATTCTGAAATTTCCGAATCGCTCATCCGTTCCAGTTCTTCTTTCATCGATTGCGGAATATCCGCTCTCATCCATCTCAGATAATCAATATACGATTCATGATGAATCGACTCCGCTTCCTGCATCCTCTCTGCACCTTCCTCGAGATATTGCTCCAGGATCTTTTTCTGTTTGCGCTTCAGATAACTTCGCCTGTTATATTCCCGCACTTTGTCTTTGTTGTTGGCCCGCCATTCGCGATGATATTCCCGCTTGTCCCTGTGGATGCCGTCCTGCTTGCGCCGCGGTGCGGCTTCCACCCGCAGTCCGTTGACGCAATGGCTGAGCCTGACGCACATATCATACGCTTTCTTCTTGCCGTAAATAGACATGTACGGTTTTCCCTGATACGTAATTAACCATTTGGAAGGATACGTTTTCCCTTGCAAAGCTACTCATCACCCCGATCTTGAACACAAATAACCGCCTTGTCTTGGCAGCAACTTGATCCATATCAAAACTGTGAGCCGGTGGCGGCCCACAGATCCCAGGTCCATATATGGCGAGTTATTTCAGGAAGCTGACAGAGAACATGATGATCCTACACAGTCGCTGAAACCATGGAAGCGTCCTCCGTCCGTAAGAGAACGGTTACATCTTCAAATAGCACATAACACCTTAGCAGCGGTTTCCTTCAAATGAAACAGGCCAGGCACTGGCGGAAAGCCACAGCGATTTTGGGAGGCCCCCGATCCGCTGCGGCTTGCCTCATCGCCGGCTGGTATCTCGCCCTAACCGGATGCGGTCATTTCCGCTCCATGCCATATCCTGCCTTGATCACCCAATCACACTTTCGCGATTGCATCACGAGAATAGGCCCGACCTGTCGCATAGGGATGTTTCCTTGATCACCTCCAACGGTTCCATCTTGTATTCGAGGAACGGTTCGTGGTTCATCAGAAAAGCGTTTCGTTAATCATGCTGATGCGCGCAGCACACAGTTGCCTCATCTCTTCCCAATCCATGATGAGCCGCGTGATGTCTTCTTCGACGAGCAAGCTGCCAGTCTGCACCTCGATGATCTCCATATCCTGCTTCGCGCGGACGCTGTGCCTTGTGCCTGCCGGTATGTGCAGCACATCGCCAGTCTGAACAGGCATCAGCCGCTCGTTCACGATCACCTCGCCTGATCCGGAGATGATCGTCCACACCTCATCACGTTTCTCATGCTGCTGGTAGCTGAGATGCTTGCCCGCATGGATGCACAGCCGCTTGGTGAGCGTCTGTCTTCCCTCCGAAGTCACGCTGAAATCAAGCACCTTATACCAGCCCCATCGCCTTTCCTCATACATCGGCCGTTGCTCCAGGTACTGGACGACATCCTTGATGCCTGGTGATGCTTCCTTGCTGGACACGAGTATGCCGTCCGGGCTGGCGGCCACGATCATATCCCTCATGCCGACGATCGCGACCGGGATGTCCAGCTCGTTGATGATGTGGACATTCTTGCAGTCCTCGCCGACGATCGCCTTGCCGCTGATCGGTTCGGGCATATGCTCGGCAAGCGCATTCCAGGTGCCCAGGTCCTGCCAACACCCATCATAGATAGTGGCGATGATGTCGGTTTCCTTCTCCAACACCTCGTAATCGAAGCTGATCTTGGGCAGCTTATGGTAGGACTTCAGCATCTGCTCATACTGGATCGGCATGCCCCTGTCGATCAAGAGTTGAATGATGTAATCCAACCTGAATACGAAAACCCCGCTGTTCCACAGCGAACCTTGACGAATCAAGTCCTCTGCCAGTGGAGCGCGAGGTTTCTCTACAAAATGGCTGACTTGTACATATGTGCGTTGGCCATCCGCCGAATTAACTGACGTTTTCGGAACGATATAGCCGTATTTGGATGAAGGGCCATCCGGTTCGATGCCGATCAGACCAATCTTCGCTCCCGTCCGTTGCAACAGCTCCTCCATGGACCGCAGCTTGGCGAAGAAATCATCATCCACATAAGGGTCTACCGGCAGAACCGCGACCGTCTCCCCCAATCCGACGCCGGCCACCGAATACAGATACGTGCCGGCAAGTGCAATGGCAGGGAACGTATCCCGCCTCTCCGGTTCCACGATGATCGGAACGTCGATGCCAAGCTGTGCCTGCAACATCTCCACCTGACTGCTACCCGTGGAGATATGGGCATCATCCTGCAAGCCTGCCGCTGTAAGCTGTCTCCATACCCGCTGCACCATCGACTCCGGCTTGCCGCTTGGCGACTCCAGCACCTTGAGAAACTGTTTGGACCTCGTCTCGTTGGACAACGGCCAGAGCCGTTTGCCTGAACCGCCTGACAACAGCACCAGCTTCATTCGCTTCTCCCCCCATCTAACCATATGTTTGCCATGCCCGATTCATCCGATTGGCTCAGCCAGCCTGCTCAACCGGTTTTCTCCCCTGCGTCGACGTATGTGCGCTCGTGAACAGGCAAACTGTTCATCATCGGCCTGCCAATCGAATAGTAGGAGAAGCCGGTTCCGGCGATGTCCTGCGCGGTGAACACATTGCGCCCATCCACAAGGATCGGCTGCTTCATCAGCTTCTCCAGCTTGCTCAGGTTCACCTTCGTGAATTCCTCCCATTCGGTCAAGAGGCACAGCGCATCGGCGTTCCACACCGCTTCCTCTGCGCTGTTGCAATAGGTGATGGAAGGCGAATCCACCTGGCGCCGGAAATGCTTCATCGCGATCGGATCATAAGCGCGCACGCTGGCGCCGAGGTCAAGCAGCAGCGGGATGATCTCAAGCGATGGCGCTTCGCGGATATCGTCGGTATTCGGCTTAAATGACAGTCCCCAGACCGCGATTGTCTTGCCCTGCAGCGTGCCGAGCGACTCTGTCAGCTTCCGGATCACGTTCAGCCTCTGCAGTTGGTTCACCTCGATCACAGAGCGGAGCAGCTTGAAGTCATATTCGACATTGCCGGCGATCTGGATGAGCGCCTGCGTGTCCTTCGGGAAGCAGGAGCCGCCGTAACCGATGCCCGCCTTCAGGAAGGCTGCGCCGATCCGCTTGTCATACCCCATGCCGCGCGCCACTTCCGTCACGTCAGCGCCAACCTTCTCGCAGATATTGGCAATCTCATTGATGAAGGAGATTTTCGTGGCTAGGAAGGCGTTCGATGCGTACTTGATCATCTCCGCGCTGCGCAGATCCGTCATCACCAGATTGTCCGTGAGCGTCCGATGCAGCCCGGCGATCACCTCCGCCGCTTGCGGATTGTCCGCTCCGATAACGACCCGGTCAGGATAGAAGGTATCTCTCACCGCCGTTCCTTCCCGCAGGAACTCAGGCACGGATACGACATCAAACGCGTGCGCGGTGATCTCGGCTATGATGTTCCGAATTCGCTCATTGGTGCCGACCGGCACCGTGCTCTTCGTGACGATGATCTTGTAGCCGTTCATCGCTTCCGCAATCTCCCGTGCCGCTTGGTCGATATATGTCAGATCGGCCTCGCCATTCTCCCCTTGCGGCGTTCCAACGGCGATAATCACAACCTCCGCAGTTTGCACGGCAGTGTTAATGTCCGTTGTGAAGAACAATCGTCCTGCCTCGCTGTTGCTGTCGATCAGTTCTTTCAACCCCGGTTCGTAGATGGGCACCTCGCCTCGTCTCAGCATGTCAATCTTCGATTCAACCTTATCCACGCATGTAACCTCATGACCCAGATTGGCGAAGCATACACCCGACACGAGCCCTACATAACCGGTTCCGATAACCGTTATTCTCATCTCCGTCACCTCTTTCATAGCGATAACCCGCATCATAGATCTGTTTCTTCAGCTCATCGTGTCAACTAGCACGGAGCTTTCTTCTGAGCTTGCCCAGCCAACCGTACAGCTTGAATAGCTTAAGTCCCGTCCATTCACTCTTGCGATAGATGCTGATGACCAGCGAGAAGAGCGCGTTCTTGATCATCCATCTCTCCATCAGGCTCAGGCGGATGAGCATCCTGGCATTGTCCAGACGTTTCTCGCGAAACTCCTCCATCGCGTGCTGCAACAGCCGGATGGCGAAACGTCTCGTTCTCCTTCTGAGGAAGGGGCTCAGGATACCATAGCGGTCAACCGGATCTTCTCCTGTCTCAAGCCGCATCTCGCAGCATTGCCGCGCGTGTTCGGCGAGATAGATCTGCATGAGCCGCTTCTCCGGCACCGTGCTTACCCCGTCCGCCAGCTTGTAGCGTCGGTAGAGCAATTTCTCGACATTGGCGAATTTGGTCACTCGGCTCATACGAAGCCACAGGTCGAGATCTTGGGAATAAACGAATGTCCGCCGGTAACCGCCCACCTGGTTATAGATGCTCCTACGGAACATCACCTCGCCGTGTGTGAAGACATTCCCTTTATCCAGGAGATGTCTGGTAACATCGATGCGATCCAGATTCGGCACATAGAACTGCTCGCTCTCGCCCGTGAGGGTGTTGACATTCTCCACGATGCATCCGACGACACCCACTTCGGGCCGGGATTGCAGCAGCTTGACCTGCTCCTCGATCCGCTCCGGATAGGAAATATCGCCCGAACCATGGATGGCGATGAGCTCGCCCCGGGCCAGTTCGACGGCTTCGATGATGGAATGAATGAGGCCTTTGTTGGGATGGGTGATCACGCTCATTCGCGGATCGTCATATGCTCTCAGCTTCTCCAGCGTATCGTCCGTCGAACCGTCATCAACGGCGATGATTTCGATGTTCCGGTAGGTTTGGTTGAGCAGGCTGCGGATGGATTCGTCCACCTGGTCCGCGCGGTTGTAATAAAGCGTAATGACCGATACCAGCATCAATAAACACCCTTTCCTTTCTCACTGCTTCCAAGCCGCGGAGTCAGCTTCAATCTGGAGAGCAGTTCCGCGACGTCTGTCCGCCCGATCAGCAGAACCGAACGCAGGGGAATCTTCTCCCTTCTGGCATAGGCGATCACGAACAGTATGCTAGCCACCATGTAGGAAACCGTAGTAGAGATGGCTGAGCCATTTGGACCGTAGCGCGGAATCAGCACCAGATTCATCGCGATATTGATTAGGAGAGGCCCGATGGCAAGCCACATGCCGAAGAGCGGATTGCCTCTGGCGGCGACATCGGTATGGATAAGCTTAACGATGAACATCACGATCACGCCGGGCAGCAGCAGACGAATCACCGGGATCGAAGGCAGGTAAGGCGTGCCGTAGACGATCCTCACGAATTCCGGCATGACGATCCACATGAGCCCGCCCAGCAGAAGCATGATTGGCAGCAGGACGCGGATCATCCTGGACGTCCTCTGCACGGCATCGCTGTCCGTACGGCTGTTGGAGCTTCTGGCGAACAGCACCATGCCGATGGCAGCCGGGATCTGCCAGATCAGCTCGGCTACCCCCGTCGCCAGGGAGTATATGCCGACATCGCGCACGGGCCTCATCGCTTCGATCATGACCAGATCGATGCGATAATTCAGTTGCAGGACAAACAGGGCTATGGCGAACGTGATCCCTTTGGACACGATCTTAAGGGGAATATCCAGCGTCTGCTTCTGAAGCCTGAACCTTACGTCCTTCGAGGCGATGTACAAGGACAATCCGACGTTGTACAAACTGACAAGCAAACTGGCGATCAACATCCCCGCGACATCGAGCCGAAGGAAGTACACAAGCCCCACGATCAAGGCGATGTTCAGCACGGGACGGCCCAGATCCAGCAGGTTGATATTGAGGATACGCTGCCTGCCCTGAAGCATGCCTGACAGGTAATTGGAAGCCAGATTAAAAGGGATGGTGGCCAGCACGATGGCGATGAGTTGCCAATGCTCGCCGCCATACTGGAATCCATAGATGGCCGCAACCAATCCGACGCTGATGATCGAAGTGATCATCCAGATCATGATCAGGGCGGAAGCAATGGTCTCCAGCGGAAATGTCTTCTTGCCGACGTAGTGGGCGGTCGATTGCCGGATACCGAGGTCGGCAAGCGACAGAATGATGCCGGGTATGACGGTGATCGCCGCGAGCAACCCTTTGCCCTCAGGCCCCAGCAGCCTTGCCGTCAGCACCGAGATCCCAAAACCGGCTATAAGACCAAGAGCCCGCGTGCTGAGCGTTGTCAGTACATCGAATAACGTGCTTCTTCGTTTCATCGGGTCAACCTCGTTTGACGATATTGGCGCCAAGAGCCTGGAAGATACCCGTAATATTCCCGTAGCCTCTCTCCAGTTGATAGAGGTTCATGATCCGGCTCATGCCATCTGCGCCCAGTGCAGCAACCACTGTCGCGGCTCCTCCGCGAATATCCGTGGCCTTGAGATCCGCTCCGTACAGGCGCTCTGTGCCCTCGACGATCGCCACTTGACCAGGCTTGCCGTTGACACAGGTGAAATCCCCCGGCACTACCTTGATCGACGCTCCCATTCGGTTCAATTCATGGCAGTAGGCGAATCGGTTATCCAGGATCGTCTCCTTGACGACCGAGGTGCCTTCTGCAAAAGTCATCAAGACTGTATGTAATGGCTGGATGTCGGTATGGAAACCCGGATACGCCTCCGTGACAATATCCACCGCGATCGGGCGGCGATCACATTTCACCTCGATGCCGGACGCGCTGGGTTCAATCGTAAGACCTGCCTTGCGCCAGGCATCAATCTCCGTTGTCAGCACCTGATAGGGGCCGTTCAAGATGGCGATCTGCCCGCGAGCTGCACCAACCGCTGCGATGCAGGTCGCTGCCACGATCCTGTCGGGCATCACGGCATGGGTGGTTCCGTGCAGCCGATCCACTCCGATGATCTCGACCGTTCGGTTGTCGATCCAGCGAATCTGCCCGCCCATCTTGCCCAGCAGGTCGATAACATCCTGAACCTCGGGATTGATCGCCGCATTCTTCAGGACCACTCTCGAACCTCTTGCGCGGACCGAAGCGAACAGCACATTCAACGTGGCGCCGAAGGACGGATAAGGGAATTCCAACACAACATCCCCGCGCAGCTTTCCTTCTTTCAGATGAATGCCCAACTCACTCTCGTAAACATCAAGTCCCATATCCCGAAACGCATGGACATGAAAATCATGCTTCCGATTGCCGATCCCGCACCCGCCGGGCAGCGGCAAAAAAAGAGGAACGCCCCAATTCGCGGAGCATCCCATGATCAATAGCGAGTGTCGTATTTTGCCTGCCTTCTCCGAGTCCAGGACTCCACCGGTGATCCCTTGGCCCGAGCAGACAACCGCGCCGTCCTGCAGGTGTATGGAGGCGCCGACTGACTTCAGCAACTCGATCAACAGTTTCACATCGTTCAGTTCCAACGGCACATTATGCAAGGTGACCTCTTCATCGGACAGACACGCGGCCACAAGCGCGGGCAACGCCGAATTTTTGGCGCCTGGCAGGCTGACTTCGCCATGCAGCGGATTGCCTCCGATGATCTCCAAGTATGGTTCCGACGCTATTTGGTTTTCTTCCATTAAATTTCTCATCGTCTCTCACACTCATTCCTATGAAATATCAACTTTGACTTCCCGTTTCACGCCCGCGGACTGAGCGGCAAGCGCCTGGCGATAGTACTCGAGTCTGGCTCTGGCCGCGTTATCCCAGGTATACCGCTGTGCAGTCTCATAGGCATTCTTGCGAAGCTTGGTCAATAGCGCCCGGTCATTCATCAGCAGTTCAACCGCCGAGATGATCGCTTGCACATCCCTTTTGGGGATGACCAGCGCGTCATGACGATCCCGGACAATATCCTTTGGTCCAGCCGTGTCCGTTGTCACAGGAGCGAGTCCGCAAGCCATTCCCTCGATCAACGTTTTGCCGAATCCTTCGGATAAGGTGGCGAACAGATTGATGTGATAACCCTTGATGAGCTCAGGAAGGCGTCGATGTTCATAATACGGGATGACACGCACACGATTTCGTACGGATTCCGGGAAAGCGTTGTATACTTTCTGTTCCTCGCATCCTGTTCCGAGCAATGTCACTTCGAGATTTTCGTACTTGGCAAGCAGATGCGACAGCGCCGGAGTATTATAATAGATGCCTTTGCGTTCAATGAATGTCCCGATCTGGGCAAGCCTGATGGTCTGATCGTCGTATGCATCGAGGTTGCCTACAGGCAGGTTCAGCATATAGTCCGGCAGCCCATTGGGAGCAACGCCTACGCGAGTTTTGCCGAGCTTCTCCTCGACGAACCTCTTGTCGTCTGAATTGAGGACGATCGCGTATTCGCTTCGTCTGATCGATTGATTGACTTCCCAGATTCGGAAGCCTCCCCAATAGATGAAGTATTTCCAGCTCAAGCGCACATGGCCTCTCCTGCGCTCTTCCAGATTCATCGTCTTCAGGAAGTGCTCAAGCCCGTGGCTGCTGGAGACGATCGCAGGCCTGTTCTTCCAATAGGACAGAACCCAACTGTCCCCTGACGCGATATCCACAACGTCATAGGGCTTCCACTTTCTGATCCGGCTAGCCAGGTTCCAGGGGAACACCACCCGGTCAAGCAAGCCTCCGCCAAACCACTTGAGATCCTCCATAAAGTACAGATCCACTTCCACTCCCAGCTTCCTGAGAGCTTCCGCCAAGTAGATACGAGTCCCGGCTACGCCAGCATTTACGTTATTTGCTGCACTCGAAATCATGGCGATCTTCATCGACCCATCGACCCCTTCCCATTCCTCACCTGCGTTCATCGATACTCATACTCTTTATTCGTGATTTGGCTGTACCCGGTTCTTCTTCGCGCCATGATGTGTTTGAACATGTACCCGTAAGCCAGCCTTAGCGTCCTCCAGCTCAGCATCACACTTCCACGCACATCATGCTTAATATTCGCAGCCACGTTATGTACGGAGGCCAGGATGATAAAGAGCACCGCCTTCGCCAGCTTCCGCTCCGAAAACAGGTATCGCTTAAAAGTCACGTACATTCGGGATGCCTCTGTATACGGTTTGTAATAGTCACGATTGATCTGGGACGGATAGTGCTCGTTATATGCCTCTTTCAGAAGATGGATGGTAAACCCGGTATAGCTGCATCTCGTTGCAATATCCACTTCATCGTACCCATAGACCAGTTGATCGTCGAAGAGGATGTCATCAAACACCCTTGCAGGAAACAGGGTGCTGTTGATCACGATCGTCCTCAGGTTGCGGTCCGATGCATATGGTCTGTTCTGGAAACCGAGGAAGCTCTGCTCATGCGGGATGACTCTCCTGCCTCTGTTCATCTCCGAACCGGTGACGATCATATTCGCCGATTGCTCAAGCGGACAGTTGCTGATATAGGCCCACATTTTCTCAAGGAATGTTTCTTCGAGGATGACGTCATCGTCCATGAACAGGACATGCGTACCGGTGGCCAACTGGACCGCATGGTTGCGATTGGCTCCAAGACCTTTGCGCGGCCCCCGCGTATAACGGACGTCGGGATGGCGGCTGCGCACCAAGGCCTCCGTCTCATCATTCGTGCTGTCATCCGATACGATCGTTTCGTAGACACGAATCGTCGATCTTCTGATTGATCGGAGCGCTCTGTCCAGTTCATCCGGCCTGTTTCTTGTACATATGCATATCGATACCTTGAACATGTTCACCAGCCCCCTGCCTACGTTTATTGAAGTCTGATCTGGGGGCCGCTGATCGCATGATCGCTGTTTCGCCTCCAGGTCTGCCAGCCTTCATATCTGCCTTTGATACTCGCCAACAGCTTCTTCCCTGCCACACGACGCTCGCTTGGCCAATGCCGCAAGAATTGAACGAGTCCCGGAGCGGCCCTCGTGCCTATGAGCAACGCCCAAATCAGATACACCGGCCTTTGCGCGGCTTTCAGATGCTTGAGCAAGGCGAGAGTCTCATTATGCACCGCATTGGTCATCGCTTCCGGATGGAAGATTCCCCGTTTATCTTCATCATGTCTCACCGCAGGGTAATGATCCACGGCTACCTCCGGGCTATAGATAAGCTTCCATCCAGCCCGCTTCACCGACAGGCTGATATCCAGATCATTGTGCACCTGTGCGCCTGTACCCCGCAGTCTGTGTTCGAACGAGAGTCCGCGAAGAGCGGCGCGGCGGAAGCTCATATTTGCCCCTTTCAGCACATCAACCTCACGAGCCTCTCCGATCCCGAGATGGTGGTTGCCGGTGACTCGGCCATACCAGGACAGCCGGCCTACATTTTTCTTCTCACCGCCTATCAACTGACCGTTGTGATAGACATAATCGCGCCCGCCTACGCCGCCAACCTCCGGATGCTCGCGGAAGATTCTCTCGATCCTCATGAGCCAGTCCGGACGCGGAACGGCATCATCGTCGGTGATCGCGATGATATCGCCGGTTGCATGCATGATTCCTGTATTCAGCGCATGCACCTGTCCCGGTTGATTCACTTCCACGATGCGCAGCCTTCCGCCAAGTGCTCCTGCACGACGATCGAGCGCGGCTTTGGTTTCCAGATCAGAACTGCGAACCACGACCAATAGCTCATAGGGCTGCAATCGCTGTTGATCCAGACCGTCCAGACAGTTCAGCAGATCGTTCACGCGCCGATACGTCGGGATGATGACCGTAATGTTCAGCTTCAACCAACCTGCACCTCGCTTCGCACACTGGACCACGGTTCCGCCTCAGCAATATTCTGGATCTCGCGCAAGAATCGGACGACATTGAACTGTTCGGCATGCTTGCGTATGCGATGGCTGTCCCAAGCAGAGTCATTCCACTGAGCCAAGACCTTCGCCAGACTATCCGCATGCTGCTCGTCGAAGAACATCCCGTTAACGCCAGGCTTGACGGAATCGAGGGCGCCGCCGCCACGGTAGGCGATCACCGGTCTGCCGCAAGCGTTGGCCTCGAGAGGAGTGATGCCAAAGTCCTCCAACCCCGGAAACAGAAGAGCGCGGCATCGTTGCATGTAGTGCGTGACCTCTGCATCGCTCATCCGTCCGAGGAACTTTACGCTCGGGCCGGCCAGCGACTCCAGTCTGGCCCTGTCAGGCCCGTCACCGATGACGATCAGGTTCAGGCCGAGCTTGCTGCAGGCTTCCACCGCGATATCGATCCGCTTATAGGGGACAAGCCGTGATACGACGAGGAAGTAAGGTTCCGGCGAACTGTGGAGACAGGAGAATCGGTCCGTTTCGACGGGCGGATGCACGATGACGGCGGAACGCTGATAACATTGCTCGATTCGTTGGCGAACGATCGAGGAGTTGGCGATGAACTGATCCACATCGCGGGATGTACGTATATCCCACCACCGCAAAGGACGCATCCACAGCTTGAGCATCCGCTTGATGATCCTGGGCAACCTGACATCGCGGATATAGGTCTCATAGTCCCAAGCAAAGCGCATCGGCGTGTGGCAGTAAGTGATATGCCTCGCTCCCTTGGGTTTGACGATCCCTTTCGCGTATGCGCTGCTCGAACTGATGATCAGATCGTATCCTCTGAGCGACCAGGAACGGACCGCCAGCGGATAGAGCAAGAAGAACAGCTTGAAATGCTTCTTAATGCCCGGAATCCGCTGCATCCATGACGTTCGGATATCCGCATTCTTCAGTTCATCGATCAGCTTCTCACGATCAACAACCGTCGTATAGATCGGCGCATCCGGATAAAGCTGATGCAGAGCGGCAACCACCCGCTCTGCACCCCCCATCTGGATGAGATAATCATGCACGATACAGATTCGCTTCAGTTGACTGGCCGACCGGCCAAGGACGCGGTCATACACATCCTTCACCTGCCGCGCCGTTCTGGAGGCATAGAACAGTTGCCTCACACGAAGTGAACCCTGCATGCCTATGGAACGGGACAAAGAAACATTGTCCAGCAATATCCGGACGTACCGCAGCAGATCGTCAACATCTCCTGTGCGGTACAGGAAACCACTCACGCCATGCTCGATGATCTCTGGCACTCCGCCCCCGTCGGTGGCGATTACCGGCATCCCTTGAGACATCGCCTCAATCACGACGCGGCCGAAAGGTTCGTTCTCCGAGCACAGGAGCAGCATATCGGCCGCGCAGCATATATCCATGATATCCTCGCGGAATCCGGTGAACACAACGTGTTCCGCGATATGAAGCTGTTGCGCCAGGTTCATCAATTGCTCTTTGTAGCGCTCGTTCTCTTCCCGGAATTTCGCCTCTCCAACGATCCATAACTTGATGTCGTCACGTTCCTCCATCAGCTTGGCGGCGGCGCGGATCGCATCGTGCTGCCGCTTCCAGGGCGTGATCTGGCCGATCATGACCAGCACTTTGTGATGTTCAGCCGCTTGCAGTTCAGCACGCACCTTCCGGCGCGCTTCACACAGCTCCTGCTCCGTTCTCTCGGTCAAATCCAGACCGTTGTAGATGAGATACACGTTCGACCGGCCGTTGCGTTCGATGATCGGGGCAAGCACCGCCTGCGAGATCCCGATCACGGCATCGGCGGCAATTTTCATCGCCTTGATGACCAGCTTGCCGATCAAGCCTTGCGGCACATGATCCCGGATATGCCAGATCACCGGCTTTCGGTGCAGCCAACGGCCGGCGGACGCCATCAACCCGGCTCGAATCGAATTGGCATGGACAAGATCCACATCCATCTTCCTTAAGCGCCTCGCCAAGCGCAGAGCAGTAATCAGCAAACCCGCCGTATCCTTCAAGATGAGCAGCGGGTTTTTCCTGAGCCTGGCATTGTAAGCCGGCATCTCTTCCGTCAGCAGGTGCTCCTGTTTCGCACGATCCAGCAGTTCGCCTGCGGGTCCGCCGATGATCACTTCACAGTCGGGCGTATACTTGGCGGTCTGAATCATGCTGATCTCCGCTCCGCTGATCGCGCTTGTATGGTTGTAAAACAGCACTCTCACGCCCGCATCAATCCTCTCTTCTGTGCAGCCTCCGCCGCGAATACCTCACAGACAGACTGAACGACATGATCCCAGGTGTAATGAGCCAGCACGTAACCCCGGCAAGCATCGCGTTCCGGCAGCGTCACCTCTCCGTCCGCGATGCGCCTGATGAGTCCGGCCATCGCTTCCGGTGAGTGATCGCGAAACAACAGATGCGGAGTGAATCTCGAGAGAATCTCACGGGTTCCTCCATATGGCGTCCCGATGACAGGCGTTCCGCACGCGAGCGATTCCACCGTAACAAGCCCGAAACCTTCCAACGTCAACGTCGGCACGACGCTGACATCAGCGGCTTGATAACGCCGCACGAGTTCTTCTTGGCTGATCCTGCCCAGGAACTCGACCTGACCCAGGAGTCCCAATTCTGCCGCAAGCTGCCGCAACTCTTCCCGCTGCGGCCCGTCACCGGCAATCCATAACCGAACTTGCGGACGCTCTCGAATCACTTCCGCCATGGCTCGCAGCAAATGGTCGATCCCCATCCGCTTCACCAATCGGCGAATGCAGAAGAACACTTTGGCCTGCTCGTCGATGCCGTATTCTCCACGCAAGCCCTGCCGGTCAATAGCCGGCCGAAACTGATCGATGTCCACAGCACCCGGTATGATCGTGATGCGATCTTTGGGAATGCCGTAATCATCGGTGAGCACATCGCGAAAATATTCGCTGAGCACGATAAACCGGTCGGATCGCCTATACACCAACATTTCGATGCTTTTCTTGGCGCGAATGCGCAGCTCGCTCGCCAACCGATTGCCGCCCGCTTCCACCTGCGACTCGTGAGCCCATGGTCCGTGAAAATGGGTGATGACCGGCATATGGTTGGGAAGCAAACCCCGCGTCAAGAGCGAGGCATACATGGCAAAATGCGGATTAAACACGTCGAACTCGCCAGATCTCAGCATGCTGCGCAGCGTCGAGCGAAAAGCCAGCATCCGGCCGAAGCTGCCCCGCGGCTTATTGCCGGCGAATGCTTCCAGCATGTATGCCGGCTTGTCTCCGGCCTCGTCTCCATTGGTCGTGATGATGCCGACGACCCGGTGACCCCGGACGGTTAAGGCGTGCAGATAATCCGCGAAGTAGCGGTTCAGCCCCCCTGGCGTATGATTGATCCATCCCATTCCTGTCGCTAGTATGTTCACACCAATACCCTCTCTCCATTACCGGTTCATACCGATTTGACTTGCATACGATTTGTTGAGATGACGCTTCAGAGCATTCCAGCGATGATGCTTCATGACCTTGTCCATATAACCAATGGACACCCACAGCACTGCGGCCACCGAAGTAAGCTCGCCGATCAGCCAGAAGCCGATCGTCGCAAGCAATATGCCGACCAACGCAATATGAAGCGGTTCATGCCTCGGCAGCGCAAAGAGCAAGCGGAATATCGTGATCATGATGAGCAGGTACAGGACACCGCCGATGATGCCGTGGGATACCATGATGTCGCTGATGTCATATTCCGTGTTGTTTCCCTTTCCGCCCAACGTGCTCGCCGCCTGGGTGGAACTGCCGAGTCCGTGTCCGATCGGAACCTGGAATCCTTTCATGATGCCTTGCAGGAAATATCCCCAATGCAAGGTTAACGTCGAGTGTTCCTCATCCAGCGGATTGATCAGACCATTCGCCTGATGAACGAGAAAATCGTTCTCCGATTGCGCGAATGAGTCCAGCATCCTCATGCCGATGAATCCGAACGCGATCGCCACGATGATCACGAGCAATTTCGCCCAATATGAACGAAACCGGAGCAGCGTGATGACCGTAATGGACAGAAGAGTCAGGATAACAGGTGTGCGTGATCCGACCATAAACATGGCGTAACCCAGCACGGGCAAGCTTAAGCCACACAGAATCTTGGAAATCAATCGTGCGCGAAGCAGACAAGCCCAGCCGATCACGAAGCTGATGGATAAAAAGCACGAAAACTCCTGAGCGCTCGTAAATACGGAAAACGCCCGCAGCGAATCGCCCACCCACAGAGCGGCGTAACCGCCGAGCTCAACCCACATGTATTCAAATGGAGCAAATCCGACATGTGTCTGAATGATCCCGTAGATGGCAGCAACCACACCGATCATATAAACCATGGCATACAGAATACGCATATGAGTCAGGTTGAAGTATTCTCTGCCAAGCACCATCCAGAACAGCGGCACGATAAAGTACAAGATCCCGCCAACACCGACCAGCAGGCTGCCTTGCAACGGGTTGATGATCTGCACGACGGACAGCAGCAAAAAAAGCAGAACACACAGGAACAATCTGGTGTCTGCACCAATCGGCTCGCGATCAAGGATCCATCTTTTCATAAACCAGTGTGCGCCTAGCAGTAAAACAAGAACGGGAGCCACAAGCAGCAGTGGGTCAAATGAAGTCCAACCTGCGATCGGGATGAGCAATCTGCGAATCAAACCGGTAAAAGGCAAAAGCGCGATCACGAGCATAAGTGCCATGACCGGCTTCCGCAAGGCTACCGCCAACAGACAAGCGAACAATGTGATGGCGATGAGCAGCCGATATAGACCTGGAAACGCCGCCAGCCACCCGATCATCAGACCGATGATGGAGATGATTATGGCGAGCGCAGCCTGCTGCATGATCGTTTGTGCGTGCAGACGGAGCGGTTTAGGATTCATCAGCCGATCTCCTCAGCTCCAGATTTTTTTGAATGGCATGGGATTCACCGGCTTGCGGGAAGGTGTCATAAACTCGCAACATCTTCTTGTAGGCTTCATCCCAGGTCAGATGTTGCACAGAGTCTCTTGCGCGCATGCCCATGCTTCGGATTGCATCCCAATTGCTCAATGCCTTATCCAGTTTGATCGCGATATCATGCGTATCGCGCTCTATGTAGAATCCATTGATCCCGTCCTTGATCAATTCTTCCACACCTCCCACTTTCGTGGAGAGAACAACGAGTCCTGCGGCCGCAGCCTCGTGAACCACAAGTGAGAAGGTTTCATAATCGGATGGGGCTATGAACAGGTCACTTGCCCCAAACCATTCCTCAGGATTCGGTTGGACCCCTGCGAATAGAATGCGATGTCTGTACTTGTCTTCGATGTTGTTCGTATATTGTTCAGGATCTCCTCGTCCAACGATGACCAGATGCAGTTCCGGATACTTCGAACCGATCTTCTGAAAGGCATCGATCACATAGCTTAACCCCTTACGCGGCCAATCGCCGCCCATGAACAACAGGATACGTGCGTCTTCACGCAATTTCAGTTTCCTGCGCACCTTGGCCTTCTCATCGTCGCTGTAGGGCCGAAACCTATCCAGGTCTACGCCATTCGGCACAACCGGAACACTGGATTCGTCATAGGGAAAGTGCTCCAGACATTCCTGCTGTACCCGGCTTGAGACAGCAACAAGCACCTTGGTACGGTGCGGCTTGAATATGAGCCTTTCCATCCACAATGCAATATGGCCCGCCAGCCAACTGTTCAGCTTCCTGAGCGGTGATGGATTGTTCCTGATGCGTGAATAGTTGGTCTCTTTCCGATATCCGGCATGACAGAAGTGAACCGTTGACACCTCGGTACGATTCCAGATGATCGCTCCCGTTGTATGCAGGATGTCTCTCCGAATAAACAGCAGTCGAATAGACGCCATAACGGAAAACATCAGCAACTTGAGAGGGAAGGGGCGGCGTATAACCGGGATGCGTACGAAACGAATGCCCTCGCTTTCTTCTTCTGCCAAGTGCAACGAGGAGGCAACGACGATGACATTCATGTCTGATTTGAGCCTCGTGATCATTTCTCTCAGGTGTTTTTCCATCCCACCGTTGGGGCCTATGTCATGCGCAACGATGACAATGGTTCGCCGATCATTCATTAGACAACCTCCTTGCGCTTGAACTCGCTAAGGTATACGGATTACAGGGCGGCGATCCTCTGCTTGCTCTGATAGCTGCTCGTCCGGAGCGTATAGCCGGATGACGGAACTCAGCCAGTATCTAGATCCAAGAATTCGCTCTTTCCTTATATGGCGTATCCTAGTAGGCGTTGCCCTTGCCGAAGAACACCAAGAGCGTCTTGCACATGATCTTTATGTCCATGAGCAGGTTTCTTTCCCGAATATACTTCAGATCCAGTTCCACCATCTCTTCGAAGCCTACGTGATTGCGGCCGGACACTTGCCAGAGTCCTGTACATCCAGGCTGCACCGCCAAACGACGGCGATGATAATCCGTATACTGGGCAACCTCGCGCGGCAGAGGAGGCCTGGGGCCAACGAGACTCATATCGCCCTTGAGCACATTCCACAGTTGCGGCAATTCATCCAGACTCGTCTTGCGGATAAAACGACCGATGCGCGTAATGCGCGGATCGTGTTTCATCTTGAACATATGACCGCTCACTTCGTTATGATGCAGAAGCTTCGGCAATATCTCCTCGGCATTGGCCACCATCGATCTCAGCTTGTACATGATGAACGGTTTGCCGCCAAGACCGATCCGTTCCTGCCGGAAAAATGCCGGTGCCTTAGGATCTTCCAGCTTGATGCAGACCCACAGAATGGCGATGACCGGACTTGACAGGATCAATCCGATAATCGCAATGACGATGTCCATGATCCTCTTGCAAACCAGATAAGCTTGTGCAGATCGGCTGATCTCCTCCGGCATCACATTGGCCTGGTGGATTGGCTGCTGGCTTAGCGTTTCAGCCTTGTTCACAGGTCCCATGGCTTCCTCAACTCCACTCTACCCCGATACTTTGCGCATCGATTCGCGGCTTAAGATTTCTTCCAACGCCTTGAGTACCGGATGGCGCAGTTCGCCATTGCGAACGGCAAAATCCAATGTGGTCAGTATGTATCCAAGCTTTTCTCCGACATCATAGCGGATGCCTTCAAAATGCAAGGCATATACGTCCTGAGTCTCAAGCAGCTTCTGAATGGCATCGGTCAGTTGAATCTCTCCTCCCGCTCCTTCCTCCTGTTCGTTCAAGATGGAGAAGATCTCCGGAGTCAGCACATACCTGCCCATTATCGCCAGATTGGAAGGTGCGGTTCCCAACTTCGGCTTTTCGACCAAACCTCCGATGCGGTACAGAGAGCCTTGACGGGAGATGGGATCAACGATGCCGTAACGCATCGTCTCGCTGTCTGCCACAGGCTTGACTCCGATGACAGTCGAGCCGACCTCCTCGAATTGATCGATCAGTTGTTTCAAGCAAGGCGTCTCGCCCACCACGATATCGTCGCCGAGCAGTACCGCGAACGGCTCGTCACCGATGAACCTTCTGGCGCACCATACCGCATGGCCAAGTCCTTTGGGCTCCTTCTGCCGGATGTAGTGGATATCGACCTTGGATGACCGGCGGACCTCCTCCAGAAGCTGCAGTTTCCCTTTCGATTCCAGATTGACCTCTAGCTCAAACGCATGGTCAAAGTGATCTTCAATCGCACGTTTGCCTTTGCCAGTAACGATAATGATGTCCTCAATGCCCGATTCGACCGCCTCTTCAACAATGTATTGAATGGTTGGTTTGTTGATAATAGGCAGCATCTCCTTGGGCATCGCCTTGGTTGCAGGCAAGAATCTGGTCCCCAAGCCTGCAGCGGGAATGATTGCTTTCCTCACCCTTGTCATCATGAACCCTCCTACTCTTATCGTGGATTTCTTATTAAAAATCCCAGCTCTCCTCCATGTCGGGCATGAGTGAAAGCTCGAATTTTTAGAATGGGCATCTAACCCGTCCTCACGACACACCCTCGACGATCAACGTCTAAGGTCTCATCAACCCACAGCGTGCCCGAGTGCCTACGGCGATAAAGGGACAGTAGACATCACCTATAGATATTTAATTTACAATAGATTTCATCTATAACCATGATAAGCTCATTCGATTGCGGTCAAGGAATCCGGAAAGATCCATTAACCGGATTCCTGTTCGGCATTTCCGTGATAGTAGTTGTATTCATATGCATACCGATCTGTTGGCTTGTGCTTCGCTTTGTTCAGGATCGTACCAAGCAGGTTGGCTTGCACCTGCTCCAGGCTGCTTAGCGCGGCCTTGATATCAGACCGCCGCGTTGATCCAAACTGGATCACGATATACACGCCATCGCACTTGGTCGACAGGATCTGGCCATCCGACAGGCCAAGGATCGGAGACGTGTCGACAATGATCAGATCATAGGATTGCTTCAACTCTGCCAACAGGTCATTCATCCGCTCCGACGCCAGGATCTCCGACGGGTTGGTTGGGATGGGGCCGGAAGTGATGACGTGAAGATTGTCGATATAAGTCTCGCGGATCACATCATAAATGCTGAGCTGTCCGATTAACACGTTGGCAAGCCCGCCCCGGTTCGCTTTGTTGAATACGTGATGAAGGCTCGGTTTACGCAGGTCGGCGTCGATCATCAGCACTTTCTTGTCGATCTGGGCGAATGAGATGGCCAGATTGGCGGCTGTGGTGGTTTTGCCTTCCTGGGGCTTCGCCGATGTGATCAGGATCGTCTTCAGATCCTGCTTCGCCATCGTATATTCCACGCTCGTTCGAAGCGAGCGAATGCTTTCTGCAATCGGTGTTCGCGGATTTTTATCCATGATGATCGGGTGTTCATTCATTGACCGCCGCATATGAGCTTTCCTCCTTATAAGATTTGCGGGCTGCACGTTTCAGGCGTACAAGATCCTTGTGCTTAATTCTGCCGATGGTTGCGGCAACAGGGAGTCCAAGACTCAGGAGATCCTTCTCGCTTCTGATCCGGTCATCCAGATAGTCGGCGATGAAGATGGTGGCAATGGCGATCACAAGACCTGTTACGATGCTTAACACCTTACCGAGTGAAGGATTGGAGTTCACGCGCTGCGGTGAGTCTGTCGGCATCGCCGTATCCAGAATCTCCACATTGTTGACCTTCATGATCTCGGGGATCGTTTGCTTGACGACAGCCGCTACGGAATTGACGATCAGCATGGCCCGATCATAAGAGGTATCGGTTACGGATATCGTCATCACCTGTGAGTTGTTCACTGTGCTAATGTTCACCCGGTTGATCAGTTGCTCGGCTGAATACGGAATCTCCGGATACTGCTCGACGACTCTGCCCATGATGGCGGTTGTCCGGATGAGTTCCTTGTATGTATTGATCAACATCAGACTGGTATTGATCTGCGCAGGTACGATAGTGCCGCTTGATCCGTCGTACTGGTTGATGATAAGCTTGGCTGAGGCGCGATACAATGGACGATCAAAATATGTATAATAGGCAGTAGTTGCAGAATATGCGATTCCGACACACAGTACGATGACCCACCACTTTTTCAACAAAATGCGCAAGTAGTTCTTTAGGTCTAGTTGATCCATTATTTTCCTCCACTCATCTTTTTTTTAATGGAATTGTGCATCCTGTCAGGAATGTTCTATAATAGATAAGAATGAAACTATCTTTAGTTTTTTAATAAAGTATAAATTGTGTGTTTATGTGCGAAAATGATACAGATCGTATCATTAAATTACAATATTAATTTATGATACATTTTGTATCATGTCAAGCGTATATTTGGAAAAATGTCGTATTGCTGTCAGATTTTCGTTTAATTCAATGGGGGATAGATCATGAGCACTTACGGGCATCGGATAGCCAAACTTCGAGAACAGCGCAGGTTAACCCAGGAAGAGCTGGCCAAGCATCTGTCAATCTCTCGTGCATCTCTGTCTCACTATGAAAAAAATCGGCGAATGCCAGACTACGAAACGCTCAATAAAATGGCCGACTTTTTCGACGTTACCGTCGATTACTTGATCGGGAGGACGGATGACCCTTCCCCCGCCCTGAACAATGATCCAGTGAAGCTGTTTGAGAACAGCCTGGAGCTCTCCGACGAGAAAATTCTGGAACGTTTCTCCTTAATGGTGGATGGCAGAGAGTTGACTCTCGAAGAAGCCAAAAGGTTCATCGCATTCATTCGCGCAGAACGCGCGATGAGATAGGCCATATGTCGCAATAGATATTCCGAGCCATCAAGCCCTTCGCATCAGGAATATTGCACGGACAGAGCCTGTTGGCTTAACCATTGGTTGAATACTCCGTTATCTTTGCATGTCAACTTATGAATCTCCCCATACTCGATGATTCTACCCTGCTCCATCACCAGCACCTGGTCAGCGTGTCGAATCGTGGACAACCGATGGGCGATTACAATGATCGTCATCTTCCCTTTGAGACGAACGATCGTTTCCTGAATGATCGCTTCGTTCTCCGCATCCAGCGCGCTCGTCGCTTCATCCAGGATCAGAATCGCAGGCTTGCGCAAGATGGCACGTGCGAGCACGAGCCGCTGTCTCTCCCCGCCGGACAATCTTACCCCGCGATCACCAACGATCGTATCGAGTCCTTCAGGCAATCGTCTGACGAATTCCTCAGCAGCCGATAGCCTAAGTGCTTCCCACAGTTCTTCGTCACTAGCCCGTTCATTCATCAGCAACAAATTCTCCCGTATGCTGGCGTGAAGCAATGTTGGCTCCTGCGGCACGTACCCGATAACGCCGCGCAGTTGCCGTCTCTGTTCAACCGACAGCATCTCGCCGTCAAACTCGATGCTTCCCGATTCGGGGCTGATCAGTCCCATGATCAGATCGATCAAGGTGCTCTTGCCGGAACCGGAACGTCCGATCAAAGCCGTGATCGTGCCTGCCGGAATGAACAGATTGATATCCTCCAGCGTGTACCGCTCGTCAGACCGGTTGTAACGGTAATATACTTGGCGGCAGGCGATACCCTGCTTCAGTTGGAAAGCCGCCGGTTTGACGGAATCAGGACGCATGCTGACATGGGCTGCTTCGCTGTGCTCGTCACATTCCATGAGCAGATCTTTGAGGCGGTCGTATGCAGGTATCGAAGAGGTGATCTGCTCCAGATTCGACTGAATCGCTGTAAACTTCGGCCACAGCCTGGTGAAGATCAGGGCAACGACAAGCAAGCTTTCCGGCTGCACCTTGAGCCATACGTAGGAACCGTAGATGAACAGTGCGATCAATATGGCGGATGAAGTCCGGTAGATGAACTGCGTATTCGATCTGACCGTGACGAAGTTCAACGTATTGCGCTCCATCTGTTCACACACTTTCCGATATGCGCCATAGAAGGTGCGCTCGAGCATATTGCTCTTCACTTCCTTGACGGAGCCGAAGTGATCACCAACGATGCCGAGATAACTCTTGGACAGCTCTGATGTCTGTTCGCCAAGCTCCTTAGCCCGTCTGACGAATCTTCGTGACAGCGCGGCGATGATAAGCCCGCTGGCGATGACGAGCAATGTCAACTGCCAGGACAGATAGCAGGCGATCATCATCTGGACGAGCGCGAAGATCAATGAGGTGAGCAAATTCAGCATCAGCATCGATCCCTGCGCGACTCGCGCCAGTTCAGTGGTCAGCATCGTCTGGAGATCGGTCTTGCGCTTCTGAAGATAAAACTCCCAGTTCGCCTGCAACAGCTTCTTGTAAACCTCCAACCGCAAGCTGCGGATATAGCCTTGCTGCACGCGCATCGTCATCATGGTCTGGCCGCGTTGAAACAAGGCGATGCCGATCAGGATGCAGACGTAGACGGCCAGCATGACGGCAAGGAGCCACTCCATCGGCATCGTCAGTACGGGCGCCGCCCACTCAAGTCCGCGAGGAGCGCCGCTCGTCAGCAATTGGATCATGGGAACGATCAGATAGATGCCGATTCCCTCCAACAAACCGACCAGCAGCATGCCTAGCACGATCGCATACAGACGCCAGCCGGCATATTGCTTCAGTTGTTTAAGAAACTCAATGTGTTCCCGCATCCAATCGCTCTTCCTCCTTTGCCGCCAGATGGTAGGTATGGATGACCCGCCGCCACAACCACAGGAACGGCCTAAGCGGCACGTACAGGAAGCTGAGCCTTCGCGGCAGCTTGAAGATCCGGGAGTCCCATGAATTCGGGTAGAGGCGTACCGCCACAAACTTGATCATTGTTCTGAGTGACATGATGGAGAATAGGTAGGAGTTGAAGCGTTTCGTGATCTCTTGATTCGAAGTTTTGTCCGGTCTCACCTTCTCGCTGATAAACATAAGGCTTGACGCAGCGATGCGAAGCGACCACCTGTCCGCCAGCAGCGGACGGAACGGTTCAGGTATCGGCGTGTTGAAGAGATGATGGACGAGCACCAGCGCCTGCCCTGCCAGATGAAGGGAATCATGTTGACGGATAAATGCCACCAGCTCATCCGTTCTCGTAAGCGTAAGAAGCATCCGGTCGATGTCGAGCAGCCATCTGAGGCGGAACCAACCATGTCTCGCACCGTGCTGAATGAGTTGCAGGAACATATCATGTTCGCTCAGATAGGCGATGCTGTCAGCGAATATGCGGCGGCGCGACCATAGCTCCTCAAAGTCCGGCTCCTCGCCGCAATCCCGATTCATTCTCCAGTGCAGTTCAACCTGGATGCCTGTATGGGCGTTCATATACGTCAGGTGATGGGCCTTCCACTTCCAATCGTTAAAAATGCGCGGCACCTCGTAATCCAACTCGTAACCAAGCTCACGCATCGCCTGTTCTGCCCTCTCCAAATCGTCCATCGACACCAGAATGTCGAGGTCCTTGGAGATGCGCAGCGACATGTCACCATAGAGCATGGCGCCGAGTACGGGACCCTTGAGCATGATGACGCGAATCGACCGGGCTGCAAATTCATCTTGCAGCCGTCTCATCTCGCCGGACAGTTGCAGCATGCGAACCGTATTCCTCATATATTCATGCTGCAGCACCTGGAGCACGCGCGAGGGAACCCATGAAGCATGTTTGCTCTTGAGCTTCACGTACAACCATGGCTGAAGGCGATGATGTCGCACATATTCGAGGAACAGATCCCAATCGATACCGGCGAATGACCGGTCCTCAAGCGAAGCGGTCGAGGCAGAAGAGACATAGTCCTCTGAGAGCAACTCCAAGATCAGTTGCAACTCAGGTTGAAATGCAGGCACAGTAAAAGGCGCGGACTGTTTCATGCGACTAACTCCTTCTGTTGGAGATGGTTCGTTTCGCAAAATAGCCTACGACAGTATATTGGTTCATGACCTCGCCCCCAGTGATAATCATGCTTCCGCATCTCAACCAGGCATGAGCCGCCAGCTTCCCCTGTTTCGCTCTGGCGATACCGAGATAGATGGTGCTGTCGATCTGCCGTCGATGCAGCATGCACATGGCGGCGACTGCTTTAACCAGGCATTCGCTTTCCCAGAACGTATACTTGCTCATGAGATGAACGGCGTGGGAGACCTGGCGAATAATCTCTTCATCCTGCCGGTCAGGTTGATCGGTTGTCTCCTCCATATACGCTCCCAGCATTGGGGCCATCTTCGCAAAGGGCAGAGCCTTCAGCAATCTCCCCCATGCCAGGAACAGGTAAGCTTCAACCAACAACCGTTTCTTCTCAGGCTGAAGCGCGAGGAATGTGCGGAGCTTGCTCCAGGTTCGTCTGGCTTTCCTATAGGTTAGCCGCATACTCATCTCCCGCATGCTCCACCACAACGATCAGATGCTCATGGTACAGGTGGTTCAGGAAATCCAGCACTTGCTGCTCGCAGTCAGAGCGGGAAACCTCGTACTCTTCCAGCAGCAACTCCACAACTTGCCCGACGGTGACAGGCTCAGCGACCAATTCCCATATCCGGCCGCCTGTGCGCCCGAGGTTGTAATATTTGCCGCTTCTTATGCTCATCATTACCTTCTCGCCGTCCATGTCACTAACCATGATGCCTTGCTCTTGCATGACACGGGTGGTCAGTTCGATTTGTCTCATATGGTATTCGTTAACACCTCTTCCACGGGACCGACCAGATGGTCGACCAAACGATAAGCTGCAAACGGGTGGACAGGTCTGTACAGCCTGCTCACCTGGGTTCGGCTGGCGATGGTCGCTGCCATGCTGAATCGCCATTCAGCCAAGCCTTGTATTCCAGCGAGCGTTCCGCGATACGTATGCCCCAAGACGGTATGCAGACGCTCCAGTCTGCCGAGACTGGCGGTCATGGGCCGTTCACAGTTTGCCGTCGGGATGAGCTCGTAGATGCCAGCGAGGCGAACCGGCGAGTCATGAAACCGGTCCTGAACGGATACGGCGTATTTGCTCGCTTCGAGAACGAGTTGCTGGTGATCCGCCGCATTCATATCAAGCTGCTCCAGGCTGTCCAGCCACAGCTTCTGCTGAGGATAGGCGGGCATAATGGTTGGCTTGCCTGATGGCTCATCGATATAAACGGCGATCACATCATCGCTGAGGAGTTTGTATCCGCGTTTTAGGAATGCTGCCGCCAGCGTTGATTTTCCGGCGCCAGATTCGCCTACGAACGCGTACGCTTCTCCATCGATGACAACTGCACTGCCATGCAGTGGGTAGATGCGCCGCTGCATCAACAAGGCGCCCATGCAGGTGCCAAGCACATAAAGTTTGATTCGCCGCTCATCGCCTGCAGGATGAGGGTATATACGGATCTCACGGCCACTAAAGATGCTGAACACGGCAGTCTCCGGGACATGGAACCACAAGCTGCCGTCCAACATCGTAAAGCGGTTATCCAGTACCATCACACGGGATGACAGCTCCGACCAGTCGTGCAGCTTAATCTCTACGTCCGGCGTCTGATCCGTCGGTTCATAGGCCGGCAGTCCATGAAGCTCAAGCTCGCTGGATACGACGAGTCCAAACAACTTGTATCCACGGCGAATATCTCTGGCCAATCAAGTTCACCTCTCTCCAGCCGATTAATGGGTTGCCCTTATACGGCGAACCGTATAAGGGCAATAGATTATGTGTCGAAGAGCTGATTGACGAGACCTAGCTGTCAAGAGGCGGATCGTAGATGTCTTTGTCATTGACGGTGACATCATCGATCAGCGTCGTGCCGACGCCTGCCATCGTCTCGCTGACATCCAGAGACTCTACGACAGGTACTACCCACTCCTTCTTCATTAACCATCACCTCCTCTCCGGAGTAATCAGCTATCTTGATATGAATCTGTAGAAGATCAAACTGCGCATGAGCAGTTTCATCTTCGGATGAAATGCCATATTAGCCTTAGGTTCGTTGCCGACCTCGCTTATCGCCTGCCGGATCGCCTCGATGTTCATGATGCCGCTGACAGCGCTGTCCCTGACGAGACGTTGCAACTGGGCCATGACGAGCGGCCAGTCGGGAAGCGTCCGGTGCAGCCAATCCGCCGACTGGATGCCTCGCTTTCGCTGGTTGAGGCGAACCTCATCCGCGAGATACCCCTTCATGGAGCGTCTCAGCAGCGACCGGTCCATGCCGTCCTGCACATACTGCTCAATCGGTACAGACATACAGAAGCGGATGACTCGCAGATCCGCGGTGGGGTCGCGTTCCCACAGCCCGTATCTAAGCGAGAACTTCGTGATCATGTTGCCTTTCTTGTTGGCATTGGGCAGGCTGAACAATGCCCGGAACCTGACGCTGATCATATCGACCGTCGATTCCTGAAACTCTCCCCGGTCCATGGGACCGATGCGGGAGTATATGTCAACCGACCGGGCAAAATCAGGATGGATCAAGGTCGGCGGCGCCTCGCTCGACTTGTTCGCGATGAGCAGCTCGGTCATCCTGGGAAAAGCCTTCTGCCCGATCATCTTCCATACCAGGCCTCTGCCGTAGCCCATTCTCCTCTGGAATAAGGTGGCTTCTCGATAGAGCCGGAGCCATTGCATCTGTCGGACGAGCTTCGCATAGTAGTCCAACGCCGGCCCCCAAGATATCGTGAAGTTGCCATTTGAGCCGCTCAGGAGGATGCCGGCATCGATCTCGGAAGCAAGCTCATAGATGCCGCGCAGCCAATATGAATTCTCGAAATATTTATAAGGCGTCTCCAGGATATCGAGGTAGTGGTCGATCTCCAGAAACGGATTGCGTCCCGGAAACGGTTCGAGCCTGGCTTCAACATTGCCGGCATAATCAACCGTCGATTGGATGTACTTGCGCTCATCTGGGATAAACCTCACCGGTGTCCAATCCTCGTAGTCCGCAGCCGGGACATAGCTGAACGTATACAGCTTCTTCCCTTGATGCTTCAGCTCAGGTGCAGCGAAGCTGACCACCGTCCCCGAATCAAGTCCGCCGCTCAGCATCGAACTGACATTGCGATGTGTGCGCAGTCTGGAACGAACCGCTTGCCTGACCACATCCACAAATGCTTCCTCGTACTGTTCGTTGCTGCCGAGGCGAAGCTCTTCCACATCATCCAGCACCTGATACCGAGCCGTTGTAAGCCGGCCTTCTCTGAGCCGGAAAGTATGGGAAGCCGGCAGGATGCGAATCTGCTTGTAAGGCGTGATGTCCGGCTGGGCTGTCTCATACATGGCTGAGATCGCGAGATACTCCGCCAGCCATTCCTCGTTATACGCCTTGGTCACCCCTGGCAAGGCAAGAAGCGGACGCATCGCTGTACAGAAAGCGAAGCTCCTATCGGTTTGGGTATAATAGAGCGTTCTTCGGCCCAGAGCATCCCTTGCCCCGAACAGTTCTTGATTGGCCGCATCCCAGATGACGAACGCATAATCGCCGATCAGGCGATGGACGATATCCTCTCTCCATTTGGCATATGCAAGCAGGAGCAGCTCATTGTCACCGATCGTCGCTCTCAAGTCGTCATCCAACCCAAGCTGTGCGCATAGCTCATCCCGGTTATCGATGCATGCGTCCGAGACGATCGCCAACCGGCATAGCGAATCATAAGCAGGATTGGCTTCATTCACCGATTCGGGCGTGATCCATTTGGCCTGGCAAGCAAGGAAGGCATGGTCATCCAGATAGGTTTGGAATTGGTCGCCGCTGTAAGTACGAAGCTCAAAAGACAGCTTCTCCATATGTTCTGCTGGGATCGCCGCTCCTTCGAGATTGACGATACCTCCGATCGCGCTCATCGCTTATGACCACCTTCTCCAGATATTCCGAAAGCAAGCCGCGACAGCCGTTTGCCGAAGGGAACCAATGCCTTCAATCGGTCCGTCTTCCTCTTCAGATTGTGGTATCGCGCTTTGTATGCATCGCGCTCCCGATAGCATCTCTCCAGACGCATCTCCACCGAGCGGAGCATCATCTGGAGCCGCATGACTTCAGGAGCGGCCGCGTGCTCCTCGTCGAAGCTGGCCGTCATTCGGCCGACTGAGTGGTCAGCCCTTAGCCGATAGTCCGGTTGCCAATCGTAACCCGCAACATCGCCCAGTTGTTTCGCAAGCCGTTCCATGAGCGGTTTGTCCGGATCCTCGGGAACTTTGATGCCAAGCCGCCACTCCGCTTCAGCGAGCTGCTCCGCGTAACCGAGCTCACGGAATACCCGGGCGCCGATGGCGTGGCAATATCGGATCGCCTCCTCACGAGTTAATACCTCATGCCAACGGTTGATCGATTGCTTGTGAGGCTCCGTATGCTGGGCGAGAAACGGGTCTCCCACACCCATGCTGAAGAACTGGGCCGCTTCTCCGCTTCTCATCGACTCGCCGTATTGCTCCATCCCTTCCTCATATTCCACACCGAGGAAGCGGCACAGCCTCGTCAGTTCCTCGCGCGGCGCGGAGGCTAGCTGCTCATAGCGAAGATGGATCGCATGCGGGCTGTTGTCGGCGAAATATCGGACATAACGCAGAAGCCCCCATGTCATGTCCACAGCCTGCATATTCAGCTTGTTGCTGTCCAAGGCCTGCAGGAGATCAAACGGATCTCCGAGATGCTTATGTACCTTCTTGTAAGAAGCCGCGATATCGAGTGGATTGCGGGTGAGCCATATGCGCTTCGACTCAGGGAACAATCGGTCCAAAAATTCCAGGATCAGATAATATCTTGGGGACTTGTCGACCACCAGCGACGCTTCACCCGAATAGAGCAGCCCGTTGTAAACTTCCAGGGCGAAGGCCCGGCAAGCTCGTTCAAACAGCTCATCCGTAAGCACGCCGTTGAAGAATTTATGTAGGATATCTGTCCCTCCGAATGGCCTCGTTTTTCTCTGGCGCAAGTCATACAGGCTCAGCAAGAACCACATTTCCTGCATGGCGGAGATCTGGCTGTGATTCTGCAACATGACGGTCGTCAGAGAGCTTCCGCTCCGGGGAACGCATAATACAAACACCAGATTGCTCCCTTTTGTATCAATCAACCACAAAACACTCCTATCATATCGTGCTTTCTGTCTTATTATGATACACATTGTATCATATATTTAGAAAAATGTAACTACCTTTCATAGAAAATCAAAAAAAAGTATGGGACAAATTGCCTTATCGCGACTTTTTTTGTCGATGTTTTTTATTGATGAAGGTGAAAAAACGGGGGAATCATCCCCCGCTTGGACCATATCCTGCGCTTGGAATCATCCCCCGCCTGCAGCGTGAACACAAGATTCTAATTGGAAGAAATGGACATCTCAGAAATGGACATCTCGTCCGTTCGTACCAGACATCACGCGTATCACAGAACAGATATCCGCCTGTGGTTCCGGATTACGACTGGGATTGACGCATCGGATCGGTTGGCGTCTCCGGCTGTGAAGCGGCCTGTGCCGATTCTCCCCCCGCCAAGCGCTCCAGAACCTTCGTCAGATCAACGCCCGTCAGCGACTGCACCGTCTCAGGCAGCTTGGCAAGAATATCCGTCACATACCCGGTCACCTTGCTGGCGCCGCCGCCCTGTCCGCTGCCGCTGTCGATCACGACGATCTTCTCCGTCTTGGACAGCGGTTCGGATATCGCCCGGGCGATATCCGGGAATTGGGTGACGATCATCTCGGCGATGGCCGCTTCGCCGTATTTCTTCATCGCTTCTGCGATCTTGTCCTTCGCCTCGGCTTCCGCCAAGCCCTTCATGCGGATGACCTCCGCTTCGGCAGCGCCCTCCGCGCGCTGTTTATCCGCATTCGCTTGACCAGCGAGCCGCACTTGCTCCGCCTGTGCCTTCGCCATCGCCTCGATCTTGTAACGCTCCGCTTCAGCCAATTGCTCTGCAGCATAGCGTTCCGCGTCGGCTTGCTTGCGCACCGTTGCTTCGAGCTCCTTCTCGCGGCGCTCGATTTCCTTCATTTCGAGTTCGATCAGTTTCTCCCGCTCGACGACAGAGATCTGCATCTCTTCCTTCTTCACTTCTTGGAGAGTGCGGGCTTCTTGCAGCTTGTAGGCCTGGTCGGCTTCCGCACGGCGAATGTCCTGCTCCTTCTTGAATTCGGACTTGCGGACCTCCATCTCTTTCTGCGCCTCGGCGATGTTTGTTTCCGCCTTGAACTCAGCCTTCTTGCCCTCTTCAAGCGCCTGCGCCTTGGCGATCTGCTCATCGCGCAGCGCCTGTGCCTTGGCGATCTCCGCGTCACGCTTCACCTGAGCGATCCGCGGTTGGCCGAGCGCTTCCAGATAACCGTTCTTGTCGCGCACATCCTTGATCGTAAAGGACACGATCTGCAGTCCCATCTTGTTCAGGTCGCTGGCTGCAACTTCCTGCACCCGCTTCGCGAACTCCTCGCGGTTCTTGTACAGGTCTTCGACGGTCATCTGACCGAGAATGGCGCGGAGATGACCTTCCAGCGTCTGGGTGGCGATGCTTCGCAGTTCATCCTCCTGCTTGCCGAGGAACTGCTCAGCCGCGGTGGCGATCGATTCGATGTCGCCTTTGATCTTCACCTGGGCCACGCCGTCCGCCATGACCGGGACGCCTTGTTCCGTGTAGACTTCAGGCGTCTTGATTTCTAGCGTATGTACTTGCAGCGACAGGATCTCGGCGTTCTGGATGATCGGGAATACGAACGCGCCGCCAGCTTTGACGATCTTCATGCCGTTTCTTGTCATGGCACCGGTGATGATCATCGCCTCATCGGCTCTGACTGTCCGGTAGCGTTTGGCAAACACGATAATCAACAAGATGATGACCACTACGATACCGGCTGGTATCAACAGGCTGGTGTTAAAACTCTCCATCATGTATCATCCTCCCATTCGTTGATTGATCAGGCATGGTCCGGTCGGCCTGACGGCCGCCGGATGCGGCCATCTGTCAGTTGCCGCTCTTCTCCACGATGAAAGTGCCGCTGACCACATCCATGATCCAGACTGTTTCACCTTGCTCGATTCTTACATTCTGCAACGTCTTCGCGGGTGCGCTAAGTCGCGACCCTCCTTGCTCGTAGATGATCTCTCCTCTCTTACCCGGTTCGATCGGGGTGATCACCTCGGCCGTCTTCCCGATCATGTCCTTGCTAGAGAACGCAGCCGATTGTTGTGCGCGATGCAGAGGAAGTATGACAGCGAACAGGATTACTGAGGTGAGAGCCAGTGCCACGACGAGCGAAACCGCCGCTATGAAGAGCGGTGGCAGAATACCCGTGATCGTCAGGAACGCCCCTGTCCCCCCGAATACGGTCAGGAAGGAAGCCAGAACCGTTGGAGAGAGAAAGGGCAAGTGATCCGATCCCAAATCAAAGATGTCGCCGAACAAGATCGTCAACACCGCCAATATGACACCGACCACAAAAAGTATCCAATATACCGTTTCCATCTCTCTTATCACCTCACAATCTTCTACTGCAGCTTCCATCTATTGTAACATTACGTCAAAATTGCGTCCAAAGTTTCATGCGTCTTCCTGGCCCCGTACGTGACTGGGACCGTCTGGTCTCGCCGCAGACGATGAATTTCGGCGCCGTTCGCATTATAATGAAAAGGGCCGATGATATGGAGAGCCTATCCATGTCACAGATTGCAGTCTATCACAGGTTGATGTGGGACCAAGACCTATCAAGAAACGGGGGACTTATGGGGATGAAGAACATCCTTGTCGTATTCACCGGGGGAACAATCGGAAGTAAAACAAGTGGGGCTTCGATCGATGTGCATGCCGATACCGGCTATGAACTGCTCCGATTGCATGAGCAGCAATATGGTGTGCAGGCGAAGTTCACCGTGATTCAACCCTTGACATTGCTCAGCGAGAATATGCTGCCACAGGATTGGGAAGAGCTGATCCGCGCGATCGAAGAGGCCTCTCCCGCGCATTTCGACGGTATCATCATCACCCATGGCACCGATACGCTGGCTTACACGGCTGCTGCCTTAAGCTTCCGCTTCGCAGCCAGCCCTGTGCCGATCCTGCTTACCGCCAGCAACTATCCGCTGGATGACGAGCGCAGCGAAGGGGTGCGAAACTTTGCCGCTTGCGTCTCGATGATCGTACACGACCCGCTGCCTGGTGTGTTCGTCGTCTTCGAAAATAGTGATAAGCGCATGTGGGTTCATCTGGGGACGAGATTGCGCCAGTCCGAGCCGTTCACCGACCAATTCCTCAGCATCCATAATGAGCCATTCGGGGAGATCATGAACGGCAGGCTGCATGTGCGTGCGAGCAAGCTGAACCCGACCACAGGCGAACTTAAGGACTTTCGCAAGCGCGAGGCATACCTGAACAGCCCGTCCTTCGAAGGCAAGATCCTCTGCGTGAGGCCGTACCCGGGATTCCGCTATTCCCATCTGCGCCTTCCGGACAACAACGAACAGCTCCAGGCGATCCTCCTGGAAGCGTATCACTCCGGAACGACCGGGATAAGATTCGCTTCTGCAGAAGATTCGCTGGAGCTGTTTAGCAGGGCTTGCCTGGAGCGGAACATTGATCTCTATATCGCGCCCTTGAAACGCCTGAGCGGTAGCCGGTATGCGACTTCCCATGAGGTCAGCCGTTACGGCGTCGTGCCGCTTGTGAACATGTCTGTTGAAGCGGCGCTTGTCAAGCTGATGCTCGCCTACGGATCACTGGCAGACCGGAGCGAGATCCGAAGATGGATGGAGCGCAATCTGTTCTTCGAGATCGTCTAAGGCTGGCTCAGGCGTCCAGTCAGCCGCCATTGTTCTCGCTCAGTCAGCCTGGTTGCGCGGCTCATCGGTATTGACCATATGGTAGGCGGTCATCTTGAGCCGTTCGTAGAAATAATCCCGCAGATCGCCCGCAAGACCGATATCATCCATCGCCTGCCGCATGCATTCGAGCCAGGCTTCGGCGCGTGACGGCGTGATCTCGAACGGCAGATGTCTGGCCCGCATCATCGGGTGGCCGTATGCGTCCGAATACAGCGTCGGCCCGCCGAGGAACTGCGTCAAGAACATCCGCTGCTTCTCCTTGATGACCTTCATATCGCCCTGAAAAAGCGGGGATAGACGCGGATCGGCGTAAACTCGCGGATAGAAGGCGTCCACCAGCTTGCGCAGCGTCTCGTCCCCGCCCAGCATTTCATATGGTGTCTGTTCCATCATGTATCCATTCCCTTCCTCATGACCTGACCGGTTCATCGATCATTATATCACAGTTGGCCATGAGGAACGTGATGTGCATCACAGCTTACCCGCTGTGACACGAACCGCCTGCTTCTGCGCGAGCTAGCCCCAGCTCCGCCGCTTCATATGCGTGGTGCGTCAGGGCCCGCTCTTCTACGCCATCCATTGGCATTCATGCTCCCTTGGCGATGTCCTCCGCCATGCGCCGCAGATTGTCCAGGCTGATCGCCTGCGATTCCATCGGCGGGCGTTTGCAGATGTCCTGTTCAACCGCGTACCAGTTCACGCCATTTGCTTCACCCCAGCGCAGGATCGGCAGAAAATCGATCCGTCCGGTACCGATCTCGGCGAAGGTCTCCTCTTCATCATTGGTCCTGTCCTTCAGATGCGGCGCGTTTGCTTGTCCACTCCTCAGAAACTGCCATCTATGCTGACGGTTTGCTGCCGCACACTGGCCTTCTTCCTGGTGCGGGAGGTTGCGATTCTCTCCTGCAGATGCTGAAGGAACAGCTCCTCATCGACCGGCAATTTCACCCAATCATCCAGCCAACTGGACAGATGGATCGCGTTGGAGATCGTAAGTCCGTTGATTCCTTCCTCGCCAGGTGCGATAAGCGGCTCGTCATGCAGGATCGCGTTGACGAAGTTCTGCGTGATGCCGCGATGCTGGGAACCGATGCCTTCCGGAACCGGAATGTCGCATACCCACACTTCCGGCCGTCCGAACACCTTCCCGTTCGTCCTGTTGAACTCCGATTCCGGGACGCGATTGCGCCAGAACGTCATCTTCCCGTGCTCGATCACGATCTTGCCACGATCCCCCGTCACCTCATAGCGGTTTGTACCCGGACTGTCCGCAACAGAAGTAATGAAGACGCCGGTCGCTCCGTTCGCAAACTCCATATACGCGGTCACATCATCCTCGACTTCAATATCGCGATGCTTGCCGTAATGGCAGAAGGCTCGGATGCGTTCCGGCATCATGCCGAGCGTCCATGGCAAGAGGTCGAGGTTGTGCGGGCATTGATTGATCAGCACGCCTCCGCCCTCGAGCGCCCAGGTCGCGCGCCAAGTCCCCGAATCGTAATAGGCTTGGGATCGGTACCAATCGGTGATGATCCAGTTGAAGCGCTTGATCTCCCCAAGCTCTCCGGAAGCGATTAATTCCCGAAGCTTGATATACATCGGATTCGTCCGTTGGTTATACATGATGCCGAACTTGCGGTCGCTGGCTGCGGCCGCTTCATTCATCAGGCGCACTTGCTTCGTATAGACGCCTGCCGGCTTCTCGACGAGCACATGCAGCCCCTGCTCCAACGCCTTAATCGCCAGAGTAGGATGATCATAATGCGGCGTTGCGATCAGTACAGCGTCGACAGCGCCTGAAGCGAACAGCTCTTCCGCCCTTAAGAAACGCTTGACCTCAGCGCCCAGAGCGCCTGCCGCACGATCGAGCTGCTCCGGCGCCTGATCGCAGATCGCCGCCAGATGTGCTCCTTTGATCTCGCCATTGATCAAATATTGGGCATGGCTGAGTCCCATGTTGCCCAAGCCTACAACGCCGAACCTCACTGTTGCCATAGGTAAGACCTCCTATTCGTCTGTGCTGCTCCTTCATCTTATCATCAACCGGAAGTTCACGCTTCCATCTGAATGTTGTTTTCGAGCGCTCCATTTAACTCTCGTTGGTGTATCGCATCGATTGCTTGCGGTAATCATCGGGCGTCATCGCGACAAGCTGCCGGAACAATCTGCTGAAGTGTGAGGCATGCTTGAAGCCGACCCGGTACGCCACTTCTGTAATGGTAAGCTCCGGCTCTAGCAGAATCAGCAGCTTCGCCTCGTTGATCCGGCGTTCGGCCAGGTAGCGGAAGATGGTCGTCCCCGTCACTTCCTTGAACGTCTTGGCCAGATAGAACCGATTCAGGTGGAGCGCAGCTTCCAGATCCTCCAGATGGATATCTTCCTGATAATGCTCACCGATATAATCAATGATATGCTGCGTATGCTCCTCCTTCAGGAGGCGGAAGTCGGAGCGCACCCCCATCTCGTGTTGGAACAGGCGATAAACCTGCAGAAGCAATTCCATGAAAGCGATGATGCAGCCCACGTCATCGACAGCATCATCGCTCTTCCAGAGTCGGTCCGCTTTGGCCAGTTGCGCTTCAAACATCGTCCTGCTCTCGCCAGTAAGATGCACGCGGTGATTGCGCAGGGCGTGGAAAGGCTGCAGCACATTCAGCCGCTGTGAGAATTGGAACAGTTTACTCACATAACCCGGATCAAATTGAATGACAGTACGGACATACATATCCCCTCTCACATGCGGACGATGGAGGGTCATCCCGTGCATGATGATCAGATCTCCGGGCTCAAGCACATAGATCCGGTCACCGATCAGATAATTGCATTGGCCTTCATGGAAATAGTAGATTTCATATTCTGCATGCGAATGAAAAATGACATCGTACTTCCGGTCATTGCGGTAAGAGAAAGAAACAGGCACGCTCTTCATTCGTACCAATACCCTCTGTGTCCGCGAATCATCCTCATCAATGCCTGCATGTAAAAATAATCACCCCAGATCATGTGGTCGTCCGGCGACTTGCCTTCGATGACGCTGTATGAACCATGCAAGAGCAAGCCTTGCGCTTCAGGATCATGAAGCGTTGAATAGGTCAGCACCAGCGAGGAGAGCGAATCCGTCACTGCCTGTTCGATCCTGGCTCGGTCCGGATCGTTGGCATCGAGATGCTCCAGCAGCTCCATCATGCCGCACACGGCAATCGCCGAAGCGGAACTATCACGCTCTGTACCCTCTTGGATGGGGATATCAAAATCCCAATAGGCAACATGATCTTCAGGCAGGTGGTCAATGAAGAAGTTCGCCATGCGGCGTGAAGTTTCGAGGAAGCTCCGGTCACCCGTATACCGGTAGGACAGGGCAAATCCGTAGATCCCCCACGCCTGACCACGGCTCCAGGTTGACCCGTCGCGCCAGCCTTGTTGCGTGGCGCCGCGCACCGGCTGTCCGGTCTCCTGATCGAAGTAGAACGTATGGTAGGAGGAATCATCCCCGCGCACGATATATCTTCTCGTCTTGTGCGCTTGCGCCAGCGCTGCCTCGGCATACATGTCGTTCCCGGTCTGGCTGCTGGCCCAGTACAGAAGCGGCAGATTCATCAGACAGTCGATGATGATCCGCCCGCCATTGTTCGGGTCGCCCTCCGGCCCCCATGCCTGGATGAGCTGACTCTTCGGCCGCCATCTGCGCATCAGCACATCGGCTGCCTGAAGGGCAAGCGTGCGCGCCGCTTCGTCCTTCTCGACGATCCATTGCGCCACCGCGGACAGCGAATACAGGAAACCGAGATCATGGTGGTCGATGGCCTTCTCTGCGAGGAGCCGTCTGCGCATGCTATCCACCGTCTCACGGGCTTTGCTCCGATACGCTTCGTCACCGGTATACTCGTATGCCAACCACAGCATGCCCGGCCAGAAGCCGCAAGCCCAGTCATCGTTGTCATTCAGCACATAAATGCCATCCTGGCTGACCTTCGGAAACCGGTCGCCGAATCTTGCGATATTCGCTTTCACCTTGCGCACGCTGTCTTCCATAGCCTCTTGCCACAAACTGCATCCTCTCCCCCTGTTTTGTCCTTGCTAAATCATGCGGCTGGCCGCCATCCCAATATCCCGCCAGCGATCAGCCACTGTTTGACTTCCAACCAACTCAGTTTCTCCAATACGCTAATCGTCCAAACTTCGGGTACTTGCGACATAACCCTTCTCCCGCGTCACGCCTCGATACTCACTCGGCGTGATGCCGATATGGTTTTTGAACGTCTTGATAAAATAGCTCTGATTGTCATAGCCCAGCATCTCGCAGATCTTGCCGATCGAATGCGACGTCTGGTCGAGGAGCTCCTTCGCACGATTCATCTTCATGCGCGTGACGTATTCGATGAAGGTCATGCCGTTCTCCTTGTGAAACAGCCGGCTGAAATAGCTCGCATTCAGATGCAGGTATGCAGCCACCTCATCGAGCGTGATCCGTTGGTCCATATGCCTCTCCACATACTCACACGCCCGCTGGATCTCGATGCGCCCAGAGCGTCCGGCCAGCTCAACCACCTTGTCCGCCAGCGCCTGAAAATGCCGGAGAAGCCAGGCTTCCAACTCGTCCAGCGTATCAAGCCCATCGGCTTCCTTGTGCAGGACATCGGCGGAATTCGCCGCGCGAAACGAACCAAGCGCGTGCAACTTGAGCTTCATATCGAGGAGCAGCTTAAGCGCCCAGTCCTTCACCTGTTCTGGCCTGCATCGGCAGTTCCTGATCCGCTCCATCCACCTGCTCATCGCGGCATGGATCTGGGCAACATCACCCCGAACGAGCAGCTCGCGAAACTCGTTCATCGCCGCATCATACCAAGAGAACAGATCCTCCTTGCCTTCAACCGTTGAACCAATGACGGCGATCTCCCCCGCATGCATATAAAACCTCTGGCTGACCGCAGACGACAACCTGAGCAGATGGGTCTGCAGTTCCTGCGGAGTTCTGCTGGCCTCACCGATGATGAAGGACATCGACAGCTTGAGCGTGTGCTTCAGCACAGACTGCATGCGGCCGATTAACGCCGTCGTCTCCGCATAGATGCTTGAGGCGATCGTCGGACGATAATTGATCAGAATGAATGACCGCTTCGCATCATAGACGAAATGAACAGCCCGGCCATCGATGTCTGACAGCGCTTCATCAAATACGTTGCATACGGCAAACATCAGCGTATCCTCCTGCATGAAGCGCCGCTTCACTGACAGGTAATCGTCCACATAGGCGAGGACAGGCAAACAGTTGGAACCGGTATCAAACGCGATGCCATATGGCCGCGCCTCCTCTTGCCACGTTCCGACATGCAGCAGCGGATGCTGCAGCAGTTGCCGGATAAACCGCTGTTTGACGAGCATGCCGCTCGTATGCGCGAGGCGCTGCAAGCGGTCCATCTCCTTCAGCGCTTGTCGCTCCGTATCCAGACGGCGCTTCATCTCCACCAGCAGAGCGCGCAGATCTTCTGGAACAAACGTTTCCTTCAGCATATACTCATGAACGCCAAGCTGCAATGCCTGCTTAGCGAATTCAAAATCCTCATGACAGGTAATGATGATCGCTTTCAGATCATCCTTGACGGCTTTCAGTCCTCGCAAGAGTTCAATGCCGTTCATCCTCGGCATACCGATATCCGTAATCACGATATCCGGAGGTGCGCTGCTCACCGCCTGATAAGCAACCGCTCCATTCTCGTACATGCCCGCTAGCTCGAAGCCAAGCGCCGTCCAGTCGATCGCCTCCGACAACAGCTCCAGGACCGGATAATCGTCATCCACCATAATGACTCTGTACATCGCGTGCTCCCTCCTTGAACCTCGGTATATGAAGCTCGATCCTCGTGCCAACTCCTGGCTCACTGTCGATGTGCAGGAGGAAGGAATGTCCAAACTTGATGCGCATGCGTTCCACCACGTTGCGCAACCCGATGCCCGACAGCTTAAGGTTGCTGCGTACTGGCTCAGCGGCTTGTTCCGCCGTAAGTCTCTCCCTGATCTCCTCAAGCTGGCTTCTCTCCATCCCCTGCCCGTTATCCTCCACCGTGACGATGAGCGCTTGCGGAGTGAGGCGGGCTTCGATCACGATCTTACCGGCCTGCTTGCCGAAGCCATGAATAATGCTGTTCTCGATGATGGGCTGCAGGACGAAACGAGGCACCTCCTCCAGATAGGTCTCGCTGTCCGCCCGGATCACGAGCTCCACGTTCTCCTTCTGGCGCAGATTCATCAGCTTGACGTAATCGATGATGATGCCGATCTCTTCATGCAGCGTGATGTAGTCATGCTGACTGCCGATGGACATGCGCATCAGCCTGGACATCGCGCTGATCATTTCCGCGTTCTCGCTGTCGCCTTTGCGCAGCATCTTCATGCGGATCGAATTCAACACATTAAACACGAAGTGCGGATTGATCTGGGCTTGCAACATCGCCAGCTCCGCCTCCCGCTTGCGCTTCTCGCCAAGCTGCACCTCGCGGATCATGTCTTTGATGCGGTCCAGCATCTGGTCGAACGAGTATCCGAGCCGTCCGATCTCATCGTCCCCGCGGATGCGCGATCGAACTTCAAGATTGCCGCGCTGTACCGTCTCCGCCAGCTTGCCCAACCGGACGAGCGGCCTTGTAAATTTCTGCAACAGATAGATGAGCAGAAGCAGGAACAGGAAGAACGAAACAAGCTGCATGACGAGCACCCGGTTGTAGATTCGGTTGATCGGGGCTACCGCAACCTCGTAGGGAGTCAGTGAGACAAGCGACCAACCCGGGACGGCGGACAGCGGCAACTCGCTTATCAGATAAGATTCCGCTCCTCCGCTCTCGGCAGGCGTCGTCAGCCCGTCAGCTTCCCGGTCGAAGCGTTGTCCGATCCTCTCATATTCACGGTGCGAGATGATGATGCCGCTTTCATTCAGCAGCATCATCTCCTGTCCGGAAGCGATTCGCTCGAAGATCTTGCGTATCTGCTCCTCGCGAATCGTCACCACGACGTAGCCGTATATATTGCGGTTCGCGTACCGCAGCGTGCGACCGAGCGTAATGTAACCACTCTCCGACGTTTCATCACGCGTGCGTGTATAAGAACGGGAACCGATCCATTTGGATTCCAGACCGTAGATATCCTGCAGCTCCGCGAACCATGGCGCATCGAAGATGCGCATCGGATCATAGTCATCCTTGGAGTAGTTGGCGTAGTAGATCCGATTCGTCAGCAGGATCGTCACAAGCACTTCCTCACCGAGGATCGAGATGTTGTCGATCTTGTCGATGATCGTTTTCGTATCGGTGAACTGATGGTAATCAACTGGCGCCGTCGCCTGCGGAGATGATTCTGACGCACGCTTCTGCAGAATCGTGCGCATATCAGAGTCAAGCACTTGGACGTAGTTGGCGATATACGTCATATTATTCAACAGGTTGGAAACATATCCCTCGGCCAAACGAAGAGATTGCATGGCGTTCTCCTCAGCCTGCTCCTTCACCGCATCCTGCGTCAGATAGTTCGACAACGCCAGCGACAGAAACGCCGGGATGAGGATGCATGCGATCGATGACCATATGAGCTTATGGCGAAAAGACAGTCGAGTCCAGCGCTTGTGCATTCACCCTACATCCTCCGCTTGCCCGTATCATCCAAAGCGCGCATAATGGCAGAAAGGAACGAACCGCTCTCCGCGCATTCGTTCCCAGGTGCAAGAATCATTATATCATGATCGAACAGGATTATTTGTTGTTTTCGATAATCTGGTTGACCCGGTCCTTCATCGCTTGCAGCGTATCTTCGAGACTCTGGGCGTCGAGGATCATCTTCTCGTATTCTTCGTTGATCGCCTGGTACACCTCCGCCTGATAGGAAACCGGCGGAATCAGCTTGGAGGATCTTGCGTTCGCCAGCGTGTAGATGAGGGAGTCGCGATCCACCTTCTCCGGAGTCAGCGTGCCGCTCAGGATCGTATCGATGATCGATTCGAGCTGATCGTCGCCGACGCCATTCCAGGAAGGGATATTCTTGCCTTGCACCACCTGTCCTTCCGTTGTATACCAGCGAATGAACGTATAAGCCTCTTCTTTATGCTGCGACTTCGCTGCAACCGCCATGTAGTCCGTGGTGACAGGAGCGAAACCGCCGTCCGAGAGCTGGTTCTTCGGATATGGCGCCACCGCCACTTCGAAATTGAGCGGGAACTGCTCGGTGCCGCCGAGTTCGGTGTTCATCCAGCTTCCGATCACGATCATGCTGGCCGATTGGTTGAAGAACTGCGAACGGTAATGCAGCTTCTGCGACAGCATATCCGCGTACGGCGTCGAGGAACCGTCCACTTTCTCCATCTGATAGCGAATCTCCAGCGTCCTTCTGAACATCGGGTCATCCAGGTTCGATGTGCCATCCGCCGTGATGAATTCCGTGTCTTCCTCCTTGCTCGCCAGCGCCAGCTTCATGAATTCCATCCAGCCGCCGCCCTGCGGACCGTGGAAGTAAGTGCCATAACGTTTCGATGCTCCCTCGCCTGTGGTCAACTGCTTGGCATAGGCCATGAAATCATCCCATGTCCAGTCCTTCGGCACCTCCAGGCCTGCCTCATCCAGATGCGTCTTGTTAAGCAACACATACCACGGATTGAACTTGCCGGGGAGCGCGTAGTACTTGCCGTCGAACAGCGTGTTGACCTTGTACTCTTCCTCAACCTTATAGCCATCTCTGGCGATGAACTCATCCAGTGGCGCCACCATGCCCAGGCTCACGCGTTGCGCGTAGCTGGCCGCATCGGTGAACATGAGCACGTCGAGCTGTTCGCCGGTTGCTGCAGCCAGGTCGAGCTTCTGCGTCGCTTCTTGCGAATCGCCCTTTTCGCTCAGGAGGACAAGATCGATCTTGATGTTGGGATATTTTTTCTCGAAAGCATCCAGCGTCTCACTCCAGTTATAGTTCGCTTCTGTGCCGTGCGTGTGGAATTTGATGGTGACGACCTCATCCTGGGCAGCGTTCGAACCATTCGATTGCTGGCTGCCCGAGGTGTTGTTCGTCGAGCTGCCTTGTTGCGATCCCTGCTGATTGTTCTTCGTCTCAGTGCCTCCTCCTCCCGAGCATGCGGCCAGAACGCCCATACACAGGGCGATCACGATGAAGATGATGCCGAGTTTTGTCCTCATTTGTACCCCTCCCATGATTATCGATTTACCATGTCATATCAGCCTGAAAATTCAAATTTATTGTAGCAATGCCACAACAACCAAACATGAGCGAAATTTTACTTGCTCGGAAATATTTTTACTTCTATTCGGTTGCCCCCGCCAACCGGTTCCCTCGCCTAACCGGCCATCAGTTACGCTCGTTGACTGTCTATGGATCCTCGTCATCCCTTGACCCCGCCAATGGCGATCCCTTCAATGACACTCTTCTGGCCGATGACGAAAATCACGAGCAGCGGCACGATGGCAGATACCGCAGCAGCCATGATCAGCGAATAAAATTCTCCGTTGATCGAGGTAAACTTCTGCATGGCCAGTTGGATCGTGAACAAAGGATCGCTTCGCAGGAAGATAAACGGGTTCAGATAATCGTTCCAAGTCCAGATGAAACGCAGGATCGCGTAGGTGGCGATCGCGGGCTTCACGAGCGGTGCAGCGATCTGCCAGAAGATGCGGAAATGTCCGGCGCCGTCGATCTTGGCCGATTCTATGTATTCATGATGCACGCCCATGAAGAATTGCCTGAGCATAAACGTGCCAAGAACGCTGAAACTGCCGAGGAAGATAAGACCGATATGACTGTCGAACAAGCCAATCGACCGGTACAGGATAAACTGCGGGACGAGGATCGCTTGCTGCGGGACCATAAACGTCGCCAGAACGATGATGAACAGCCATCGGCCGGCTCGAAAGCGAATCTTCGAAAATCCGTAAGCCGCCATGCTGCTGACGAGCACCGACAACAGCATCGTGCCGACGGACACCTTGATCGAGTTCCAGTAATAGGTGTAAAACGGATGTTTGCCAAACCATACTTCCATGTAATTGTTCACGGCATTCCAGCGCTTCGGAATCCATTCGATCGGGTATTTGAACACGTCCGCCTCAATCTTGAAGGAGGAAGACAGCATCCACAGGAAAGGAAGGAGGAAGATGATGCCGCATGCGGCCAACACGATGGTTGCCATGACCCTCCCCCAGGTATACCTGGCATGAAGTTTGATCATGATATTCGCCTCCATACTCGCAACTCACTATACGCCAGACGCCAGCCGGACCGTTGCCCGCGGCATTCACAAGCACATGGCTTACTAACGCCGACAGATTGAAACGATGACCATTCATTGGTTTGAACATCAGGTGATGCAGCGCTTGCGTGCCAGTCGGTTATCCAAGCCATATGACAACTATGTGATTATTCGCCGCTTACGAATCTAATAGTTCACCCACTTGTTCTGGCCGATCCATTGCAACAGAGTGATGATGAACAGACACAGGAACAAGATCAAGGCGATCGCAGAAGCGTAACCGATCTCAAGGTTGACGAACGCTTTCTCGTAGATATACCACACCAGCATCGTTGTCGATTGGATCGGCCCACCCTTCGTCAGAACCGCCACGAGGTCAAACACTTTGAATGAATAGATAATCCCCGTGATCAGCAGGAAGAAGGTGGTGGGAGTAAGAAGCGGCCATGTGATGCGTGTGAATTTCACCCAGCCGCTCGCTCCGTCGATCTCTGCCGCTTCATACATGTCGCGCGGAATCGACTGCAAGCCGGCGATGTATACGATCATATTGAAGCCGATAGAGATCCAGACCGAGATCATCATAAGCGAGACAAGCGCATAGTCGGGATCGGCGATCCACTGCGGCGGATTCTCGATGCCGATCAGTCTGAGCAGATGGTTAACCGGACCGAGTGACGGATGGAACAACACTTGCCAGACGACGGCCACGGCCACCACGCTGGAAATGTACGGCATGAAGAAGATCACCTTGAACAAGCTTTTCATATAAGCGAGATTGTTGATGATGACGGCGAGCGCCAGAGAGATCGCCATATAGATCGGGACGGACAAGAGGAAGATGAAATTGTTGAGCAGGGAACGCTGGAACTTGGGATCGTCCGCCAGTTCCCTGAAGTTCTCCAAGCCGACCCATTTCAGGGTATCGAATCCGGCGATAAATTTCCAATCTGCGAAGCTCAGGACGAATGTCGCGACGATCGGGATGAGCGTCAGCACCGTGGTGCCGATCAGCATCGGAGCTACAAACAGCCAGCCCGCCGCCTCTTCTCGCCTCTGCAGGGATCGCATGCTTCCGCCCTTCGTACGGATATTGGCATTCATCTGACTGAAACCTCCTGACTCGTTCCTGGATGATCTAAGTATAAAAAAAAATACCGTTCATTCCTTAACGGTATTTTGATCAGTATGGGAAATATTTTGACTTTATGTTCAGTGATCTTGGCAACCCGGACCAATCGCGTTATATTGGAGTGGAGTTGACCAATCTGCGTGAGTCCCGGGAGGCAGGGGTGACAAGCACCATATGGGCTGTCAAGCTAGCGATACCGGACTCTAACCCTTAGGAGTGACATCATGGATCTATCAGGATGGCAGATCGCCGCACTTATCATCACCGCCATGTTAACCGGTTTCTCCAAGACAGGTATCCCTGCCGCCGGTATACTCGGTGTAACGATCATGGCATCGGCCTTTGCAGCTAAGCAATCGGTTGGACTCATCCTGCCGATGCTGATCATCGCCGATATCGTCGCCGTCACCTACTATCGCAGGCAAGTTGTATGGAAGCACCTGATCACGCTGATCCCGTGGGTGGTGATCGGCATCGTATCCGGTTACTTCCTGATGAAGGTCATCGCCGATACCGAGCTGAAGCTGATGATCGGGATCATCGTCCTCGTGCTGGTCTTCGTCCATGTGTATCGCGAGTACAGCGGCAAGCTGGAGCAGCCTTCATCCAGCATCTGGTTCAGCGCCGTACTCGGCATCTTGGCTGGATTCACGACGATGGTGGGCAATGCGGCTGGCGGCGTCATGGCGATCTACCTGCTGTCGAGGAAGCTGCCCAAGGAACAGTTTATCGGCACTGGCGCGTGGTTCTATCTCTTCGTCAACGTTTTCAAGATCCCGTTCAACATCGATCTCGGCATCATATCCTGGAATACGCTCGTCATCAATTCCTTGACGATCCCGGTTATCCTGATCGGCACCTGGATCGGCATTAAGCTTGTGCCGAAGCTTAGCCAGAAGCAATTTCAGACGATAATTCTGGCGTTGTCAGCGATTGGAGCCGCGCAGCTCATCATAACCTCATTGTTCGAATAGCGCTGTTCTCTCATCGTCAGGCGAACCAAATAGAATCAACGCCTCCTTAACAAGTAGAAGGATCATCCGTGCTGGATGATCCTTCTCACTTGATCAACGAATGAAGCCGCTTTGCTCCTGATCGCATCGAAGCTTCCCTCGGCGATCAGTTGCTTGTCAGCGAGCTGACTCCCAACACCAACTGCGGTTGCGCCAGCAGCAAAGTACTGATGAACATTGTCCAAGGTGACACCACCCGTCGGAATCATCGGAATATGGCGAAGCGGTCCTTGCAGCTCACGGATATATGCGAGTCCGAGTGAAGCAGCCGGGAAGATCTTCACCGCAGTTGCTCCATAGCCATAAGCTCGCACGATCTCCGTCGGAGTGAACGCTCCTGGGAATACGCCAAGTCCGTGCTCAAGCGCATAGGCGATCACCGCTTCGTCGAGATGGGGGCATACGAAGTATTCAGCCCCTGCTTTCGCGGCCTTCTCAGCATCCGCCAGGCTCAGAACCGTCCCAGCGCCGATTCGCAACCTGCCGTCATACTGCGTCCGCCACTTCTCGATCATCTTCGGTGCGCCTTCCGTATTCATCGTCACTTCCACGAAACGAATACCGCCCTCACGCAGCGCCTCAACCGTCCGATCCGCCGATTCTCCCACAATATCGCGCAGGATGGCGATCACCGGCACCTCCCGCAATTCATCCAATGTCAATTCAATCTCCCCCGACCATCAATTAGATTATAGCCTTCTCCGCCATTCCTAGCTCCTAACGCGGAACCAAGCTTATCCCGCGATCAGAGGCGCCAGCAATCCAGGCTGGCCGCGACGATACATCACCGCGAGGTTATGCATAGCCCGCGTGAAGGCGGTGTAGAGCAGCTTGCGGTCAGACTCCCCGTATGGCGAAGCGTCCCAGATGAGCACGGCATCGAACTCGATGCCTTTGGCAAGGTAGGCCGGGATCACGGAGATGCCCTCCTCCAGTTGCCCGCTCTCCGTGGTCACGAGGTGAACATCCAGATTCCGATCCTGCAGCAATTCACTGACCGCTTGGGCCTCCTTGGCCGTATACGTCAGTATCCCGATATTGCGGCGCCCAGCGCCGGTCACCCTGGACAGCCAGCCTGCCGCTTGCCGTGCAGCGTCCTGCTCCCCGTCCGTTTCGATCCAGACCGGCTCCTCACCCTCCCGGCTGAACGGTTCAACCTCAGCAGCGGAAGGCAACAGACGCTTCGAACATTCCACGATCTGCCGAGTCGAACGATAGCTGCGCAGCAGCCGGATCGTAGCGACCTCATCTTCATGCACGCCGAACAGAGCAGCCAGCTCCGCGAATCCGTTCAACTCCGCCGTCTGCATATAGATCGCCTGGTTCAAGTCGCCCAACACCGTCATGCGGGCACGCGGGAATAGACGGCGCAGCACCGCATATTGGAATGGGGAATAATCCTGCGCTTCATCCACGAGCACGTGGCGAACGCTGTTGTCATTGTCCGAGAAGCCATCGATCGATTCCTTGAGATACAGCAGCGGCGTTGCATCTTCATAAGGCAGAGTGCCCTGCTCCACCGCCGCTGCGAACAGCTCCCCGAAACGCTCCCAGCCAGTTGGCACTTGTCCTCCGGACAGCTCGCCGATCAACTGGTCATCCTCGAACAAGCGTCGGTAGGTTGCCAGATAATCGATGTACAGACCACGTTTCAGCCGCTTATACAGCGGTGCGAACTGTTCCTCCACCACCATCTTGCGCAGCAGCGCCTGTTCCTTGCGGCTGTCATCGAACGTATCGCCCTTGAATCTGCCTGCCTCACGCAGCTTCTCGTAGACGGTTCTGTACGCCTCCTCATCCAGCAGGTCGATTGCTGTGGACACCCAGCGTTTCTTCCGCTCCTCCTTCTCCAGTTCCTCAAGAAGAGCATGAACCCGTTTCTTCCAATAAGCGACCCGCTCATTCAGCCTGTAGCGCGAGAGTTGCTCGTCATAGAACAGCTCCGCCAGTTGTTCACCCGAGACCAAGACGCGTCCGCGGAAGCGGATATCGCGGAACTTCAGGCCCACAGTTTCCAGACGCTGCACGTAGCGGTTGATCACGGCGAAGAAATCCGGCGATGCCTTGTAGCGAATCGCTTCAACCCTCGCATCATGCTGCTCCGTGCCCTGTTCGGCCAGCACATACTCCGTCTGCTTGTACAGGTCCTCGATCTCCAGTTGGAACATGCGGAGCCTGCGTTGCAGATACTCCTGAAACGTCGATTGCCGCATATTGGTCTCGCCAAGCTCCGGCAGAACATGGCTGATATAGCTGTTGAACAGCGGGTTCGGCGAGAACAGCACGATCTGGTCAGCGGTCAGTGACCCGCGATAACGATAGAGCAGGTACGCCACCCGCTGCAATGCGGCCGAAGTCTTGCCGCTGCCGGCAGCGCCTTGCACGATCAACAAACGATGCTTCTCGTCGCGGATGATGCGATTCTGCTCGCGCTGGATTGTCGCCACGATGCTCTTCATCTGAGTGCTTGCACTCTGTGAGAGCACCTCCTGCAACATGGCATCGCCGATCGTCACGTCCGTGTCGAACATGTGCTGCAGTTGTCCGTTTTTGATCACGAACTGGCGTTTGAGCGTCATCTCGCCGGATATGTATCCGACAGGCGTTTCGTAGCCAGCCCTGCCGGGCGAATGATCGTAGAACAGGCTGGACACCGGAGCCCGCCAATCATAGATGAGGAAGGTCTCGCCATCTTGGTCGAGCAGTGATGCAAGTCCGATGTAGATCGATTCCGCCGCGTTGTCCCCATCAGCACGAAAGTCCACACGGCCAAAATAAGGCGAATCAGCAAGCCGTGTCAAAGTGACCAGTTGCCTTTCCGCCTCTTGTACATTCCGTTCCCGTTCCGCCAGCACGCGCGCTTCCTGCTGGATGCTGGTGAACGTTTCGATCCGTTCCGTGTCATCCGTCAGGTTGACGGTTACATTGTCCCAGAAATTGCGCCGCAGTTCCTCTTGATCAAGCTTCCGCTCGCCGACGATTGTCTCCACTCTCGCGAGCTGTTCCTGAATCTTGCGCTCCACAACCTGTAGGCGGGCGATCTCACGGCTCTGCTCCTCAAGTTGATCCGGTCTGCTCATGCAAGACACTCTCCTTTTATGGTCGTTCCATTCAAACATATCGCGAACTTAGAAAATTATCACATCTTGCGAAATATGTCAACCGCTTCCTCCATGCTGCGAACGACAACATCAGCGCGATCCGCATCACCCTGGCCATGATGATCGATGAAGATCGTTTTACAACCCAGCTCTCTCGGCGGATCGATATCGTTGACCCAATTGTCGCCAACGCTGATCATCTCAGCGAAGGAGCAGTCATATCGCTTGGCCAGCTCCCGGAAATGATCCTGCGAGCGAACCGGCTTCATCCCCATGAAGATCTTGTGATCAAACACCTCTGCAAGCCCCAACTTGCCCAGGATCGCTTCGCTATCGCCTCTCGGGCTGTTCGTCAGCAGCACCAGCTTCTTCTTGCGCGACAAACGCGCCAGTGCATCAGCCAGCCCAGGAATCGGCTGCATCGCAAAGTCCGGTCCCATCATCCATTTCCGAGTCTGTTCGAACATCTCATAGGACTTAGCGGATGGTATGCCCATATGTCGTCCAATAACCGGGGGAATCCACCAGATATCGCCGATGCTGACCACATCCGTCAGATCCAATGTGATCGGCTCCGGGTAAAGCTCTGCAATCGAATCCTCAGAGAGCGGGGTACCATCCCATTGATAAGCCTCCAGCACTTCTCCAGCCTGCTGCACCAGCAACAGATCCCGATGCGCGTCATAAACACGGCCGATCTTCACCGCGTGTCGATCCTCGATTGCAGCCGCATACTGATCCATAAACTCCCGCTGTTGCGCCTCAGGAAGCAGGTTTGCAATCAGCCTGGCATAGTAATCAAAATGCCGAGTATCCTCGTACAACGTTCCGTCCAGATCGAATACGATCACCTTAGCCGCTTGAAAAATCATTATGTAAGAGGTCCTCCCCGCAGGTTCTATGGCAAAAAAGCCCTCCAAAAATTATATCTCGATTGGAAGGCATAAGCAATGAATCCGCTTGCCTTGGAAGATCCAAGCCAGATACAGCAGCGGTTAATAGGCACACGAAGAAGCTGTTCGCCCTGGAAAACTTGCCCACCAGCGAGCAGCTTCTTCTCAGATAATATCCTCTTGAGGTGCGGTCACGTGCTCAACGCCTGCCTTCATCGTCCAAACGCGGATGCTTGACGGTCAACGAATCCTGGCGCAGCCGTTGCAATTGGCGCTTCAGGTCATCATCACTGAGTCCGGGATGATCCTCATACAAGTAGGAATAGATCCAGCTTACGAATGTCAAACTGGTCGTAATAAAGATGTTGTCTACCTCCGGTATGACATCCCGGACCCGCTTGACGACCTGCGCTTGGAGATCGGACGGCATCGTTGTCCCTATGGACTCATTCAATTGCAAAGCCACATAGGCATCCCCGTCATACAGCAACACATAAGCACCATCAACCTTATCCAGCTTAACGAGCGCTTCCGCTGCGAGGTCTGACTTCTGTCGGTCATACACGGCTGTTTCACCGTCTGTTCTCCCCGGCAATTGAGGTGCCGTCCCCTGCTGAAGCGACTGAAATCTGGCGGTCTTGCCCTCGTGGGAATGCCTGACGCCACAACCTGCCAAGGCTATGGCTATCACAGAAACCACGAGCATGATTCGAAACGTTAATCTCCTGCTCCAGCGCATCATCTGCTCACCTCTTCACCTTAAGGGTTTGCGGATTCAGGCTGTTTATGATCGGTAAATTCATGCAACCCGCATCAGGCTTCAAGAGGAGAGGCCAACTCTATCACAGATGATCCTCATACTGCTCCCGGACGATATCCATGATGTCCGCAAACAGACGAACCGCTCTTCCAGAGGCTCCCGGCACATCATAGACCACAACAGCCACCGCCACCTTCGGATCTCTGGCCGGACCATAGCCGATGAACCATTCATTCACCCGGCCAGGATTTCCTGTCTGCGCTGTCCCTGTCTTGCCGGCCAACTCCCAGGCATGATCCCGCAAGGAAGATCCGGTTCCCGTGAGTACCGTCTCCCGCATCATCCTGCGCAGCCAGTCCGCGGTGGTCTTCGTCACTCCGCCCTCAGGCATCAGCCTGGCTGGGAAGCGCTCCATGGTCGCACCGTCGCGGTACTTCAGCTCACTAACGACACGGGGAGACGTCAGTTTCCCGCCCCGCAAGATGGTCACGACCATATTGGCCGCTTGGAGGGGCGACAGCCGAACATCACGCTGCCCGATCGCCGACTGGATCAAGACGCCCTCGTCGATCGTATCCGCAGCAAAGATCATGCCTGGCTCCTCCATATCAAACTGGCGGAGAGGTTCCTTCCGCCCGCGGACCGCTCCTTCCCATCCCACCGTCCTGCCGATGCCAAGCCGGTATGCCATGGTGCGTATGCGCTCGGGACCAAGGCGTTTGGCAATCTCCGCAAACGTGATGTTACATGACTCGGCGAATGCCTGGGCGAAGCTGATCGGCCCATGTCCCCCTTTCTTCCAGCAGGAGAAGCCGTACTTGCCGTATTCGCCATGACAGATGAACTTCTCATGGGGACTGACAAAGCCATATTCGAGAGCGGCTGCGGCAACAACCAGCTTGAATACCGATCCGGGTATCTGCTGCTTGATCGCTTGGTTCACCCAGCTCTTGTGATGAGGGTCAGGGTGCACCGGATCAAACTTTGGACGGTTCGCCATGACAAGCACATCCGCTTGCTCCGCATCGAGCACCACAACCGAAGCCGCCTCGATCCGCCTTTCGTCCAGCAGTTTTTCGACGCGAGCCTGCAACTCCGCATCCAAGGTGGTAACCGCCTGGATGGGATGATACGGACCGTTCGTATTGCGTATCCTGGGTTCGCGCACCGGTTTGCCCAAGGCGTCCGTCAGCACCGACAGCGTTACGCTCCCCCGGCTTCGCAATTCCCGCTCCAGCGACCTTTCCAACCCGCTGGCGCCAATCTTCGCATCAAGCCTCATGCTGCCTTCGCGAAGCTCCTGCTCGTATATCCGGCGGACTTCCTCCGGATGCTGCGAGACGAACCCCAGCAGATGCGCCGCATAGTATGGCTTGGCATAACGCACCAGATAGGGGACAACCATCAGTCCCGAATCCGGCCATCGCCGTAAGGCTTCGATCTGCTCCTCGCTAAGCAGCACCGGTTCTTCTTCCTTTTCCCATAGCACTACAGGTTCGCTGCTGCTGAGCATAGCCGTCCACTGCTCCATAGACATACCGATGAGCGCGCGCAGTTCCTCTGCTTCAAGAGCGTGCGTGTCAGCCCATCTCTTCAGGGCATCGCGGTCCAGAGCCAAAACATAGGCGCCGAATCCGGCGAGAGGTCTGCCACGCCGATCAACGATCCGGCCCCGGCCTTCATCCAGCATCACGCTGCGTAACCTCTGGCCAACGGAAGCAGCGGTCAGGTCTCTATCACCCGGGCCGAGTCGGTATCTGCCGAACAGTTGCACGGCCATCAGGTGTACGATGAGATAGAAGAAGCATCCGGTTATGACCATGAGTGAGATCAACACACGTCGCAGGTCCATAGCATGCAAAAACTCCCCGTACTGCGATTCATACATCTAGTATGAACCGCCGGGGAGTCATTCAAGCTTATAGTTTGAATTTTTTCAGAGATTCCGTCAGTTCGCCGGACAGGGATTCGAGCTTGCCCGCCAGCTTGACCAGCGAATCGCTCGTCTCGAGCTGGGATGCGCTGGAGGATGCCACCTCTTCGGAAATTGCGGACGACTCTTCGGAGACCGCGCTGACGCTCGACATCGTATCGGCCAGCACCTGCTGCGCCTTCTCCAGTTGTTCGATCGCTTCGGTTACCTGATCAGCTTGCTGAACGAGGCCGATCATGCGCTCTCTGACGTCGTTAAACAATTTGTCCGCATCCTTCACCGAGGAGATCTGCTCCTGGAACATCGGGTAGGCTTCCGACATGACGCTGACCGTTTCGCCGATGCCGTTCTGGATATGCTCGATCATCTCGGCAACCACATCGATCGACTTGCGGGATTGGTCAGCCAGTTTGCGGATCTCGCCCGCGATGACCATGAAGCCTCGTCCGGCCGCGCCGGAACGGGATGCCTCGATGGAGGCGTTCAACGCCAGGATATTCGTTTGCTGCGTGATCTGCGTCATCATATCCAACAGGTTGCGGATCGACGACGTGCTTTCCTTCAGTTGATCGACCTTCTCCACCATGCGGCGGGTCATCTGTTCCGTCGCTTGGGTCTTGTCCGTCAACTGTGACATGTACGCGGTACCGCGTTCGCTCGCTTTATGAACATCGGACGCCACTTCGCCCATCGAGCGATTGGCCGCAACGACATGCTGCAACTGCTTGCTCAGGTCTACGACCAGCTCGTTGCCGCGTTCGGCTTCGGATGCCAGAGTAGAAGCGCCGCTTGCGATCTGCTCTGTCGCTTCCGAGATTTCTCGAGCCGCTTGCGCCGTTTCGCGTGCAGACTCCGAGAGCTCCTGCGCGGTTGTGAGAACATCGGCAGCGGACTTGTTCGTCTGCTTCACGAGGCTCTGGATCTGCTCCATCATCTCATTGAAGCTCCTGCCAACCTGGCCGATTTCGTCACGGCGAGCTTTGAAACGGGTGCGGACGTTCAGATTGCCTTTCGCACCTTCAACCATGAGCCGCTCCAGACTGCGCAGCGGACCGCCGATTTGACGGGCGACGATTATGCTCAGGATGATGGCGAGCACTGCTCCCACGATGATGATGATCAACGTCACCTGGCGAATTACGGATGTTTCCGCTGTCAATTCCGCGATTGGAGCCGTACCGACAACGAACCACTTGCCCTTATTCGAGAAATGGCTAACGACGATATGATCTTTGCCGTCCTCGCCAGTTTGAATGCTCTGGCCTTCAGAAGGCAATGCCAATGCCGCTTGTGTCCCGATCAGGTCCCCGTCCTCTGCCTGGAGAAGCTCGTTGTTCGCATTGACGATGTAGATCTCGGAATGATCGCTGAGCTCCACGCCTTCCAAGAGTTTGCCCAGCAACGCTTGATCCACCTCAACCAATACAATATACGATTGGGCCAGGCTGGTTCTGAACATCCGGGCAACGGCGAAGGAGGCCTTGGTCTTGACACTGCCGGTGTAACCGCCTAACTGGGTGTGCAGCCAGACGGTCTGCTGTTCACCTTCGCTCAACTCCTTGAACCAGGCTGCCTCCCGATCAATATCCAGGCTGGTGCGCGACGATGAATAGGCACCAAGAGCCTGCTGAGTTCCGATAATCGAGATCGAGACGATATTCGAATCCGAATAGCTTAGCTGGCTCAAGGTTTCTTGTATGGAATTCTGCGCGGTGATCTGATCAAACGCTGAAGTCAGATCATTGGTTGCATTGAACAACTCATTGTGCAAGCTAAGATTGGTTACGACTTGGCTCACCAACTGCTCATACGTGGTCAGCGTGGCATCGATTTTCTCGCTGGTCTGTATGATCGTCTCACCGGCTGACTTGCTCGCAAAATCCGTGATGATATTATTCGATACCGTACTCGAGATAATCCCTGTCGCCGCTACCGGAATGAGCACGCAACAGAAAATGATGGCAAAAAGCTTGACCCCTACAGATGCCAGGGCGATTTGCTTAGGCTTGTTGGACGGTTGCGACGTTTTGGGCTGTTTGTCTAGCTTCTTCTTAACTGCTGATAACAATGAGGTCACCTGCCTGTTATATAGTGAGTTTGGTACTGAATATATATCGGAATATTCTCGGCATAATTAAACAATGTTCGAAAAATGTTAACGGTATCTTCACATTATTGGCATCTGGTTACATTAATGGTTATGTAAAGTAAAATGCCAGCCGAACCGAAGCGGTATCGGCTGGCATTGCCGAACACATGCTCGCTGAACTCTGTCAGTTCAGCTTCTTGCGCATCATATCGAATTTTTTGACCGGTTTGTCCACATGCATCCTGATGAGCTGCAGAGGATGCCGCGCGGCATCAAGCGGCTTGCCTTCCGTATCGAAGATGTCGCCGACGATCTGCTTGAAATGCGTACCGTCCGGCCCGATAAACTCCACTTCCTGACCGGGTTTAAAGTGATTACGCTGCTCGATGACCGCCATGCCGCTCGCTGCATCGTAATCCATGACCAATCCGGCGAAATCATAAGCCTGAGGTTTATCCTCCGGCGTATAGATATGATCATCATGATCCGGTTCGTCGAAGAAAAAGCCCGTGCTCACAGGACGGTTCGCAGCCTTGCCGATCTCCTCCAGCCATTCCTGCTTCAGTTCGTAACCAAACGGATCGCGCATGTAGGAGTCGATCGCTTGCCTGTAGGCATTCACTACCGTAGCCACGTAATGGATGCTCTTCATCCGCCCTTCGATCTTGAAGCTGTCGACGCCGGACCGGATCAGCGCAGGGATATGCTCGATCATACACATATCCTTAGAGCTCATCGTAAACGGATCTTCACCTTCATCGGTCAGTTGGGCCGAATACGATTCCGTCATCAACTCTTCCTCGGACACAAACAGATCATACTTCCAACGGCAAGACTGGCAACAGCCGCCACGGTTGGAATCGCGGTCGGTGAAATGGTTCGACAGAACGCATCGTCCCGAATAAGAAGAACACATCGCTCCGTGGATGAACACCTCGATCTCGATATCGACATGCTCCTTGATCTCCTCGATCTCCCGCATGCTTGCCTCTCTGGCAAGCACGACACGCGAGACACCTTCATTCTTCCAGAATCGGACTGCTTGCCAATTGAGCGTCGATTGCTGCGTGCTTAAGTGCAGCTCGACATTCGGCGCTGCCCGCTTCGCTGTTTCGATGATCGCCGGATCGGCGACGATGATCGCATCGATTCCGATGCGGTCCAGTTCTGACAGATAATCATGAAGACCCGACAGATCCTCGTTATGCGCATAGATGTTGGTCGCAACGAACACTTTCGCGCCATGTTGCCGCGCAAATGCCACCCCTTCGCGCATCTCCTGAAAGGAGAAGTTGTCGGCGTTGGAGCGCAGTCCGTAGCGCTGTCCGCCGATATAGACGGCATCAGCGCCGTAGCGGATCGCAAACTTCAGCTTCTCCAGATTGCCCGCAGGCGCAAGCAGCTCTGGCAACGCAAGCTTGCGGCGCTTACCCAGCATCTCTTCACGGGACATCGTGATCGTCATCTGACTCACCCCTTCTTCTCTCAAGATCGTAACATGAATGTCTCACTCAGTACACCTGTTCCTTAAACAAAAATCCGAACGTCAACTCACGGCCCGGGTCCTGCAGCTCATGGATCGCATCCAGCCACTCTTCACGGAACTCATACGCATCCGGGTTGGAAGCGTAGGCGTCGATCGCTTCCCGATAGACTCGAACAACCGTCGTATTGTATTCGAGTGGCTTGAGCAGCCCCTCGATGTAGAAGGCATCGATCCCAAGAGCCATCAGTTCATCCAGGCACTCAATCGTGCAGATGTCATCCGAGCTCATGATATGCGTGCCGTTCTCGTTCTCGATGATCGGATAACGTTCATCGGGCCTTTCCTTCTCGATCAGATACAGCACCTTGCCATCCTGTCGATATTCTGGCGTAAGCTCTTTCCCGCGATGCGTCAGATAATGCTTCACCAGCTTGCGCTTCGAATGGTAAATGTTCGTCATGCCGTGAACCTGGATCTGAATCTCGTGATTCGCGCCCCGTTTGAACTCGGCGATTTCCTCCATGTTCAGCTCGCGGGCAAGAATCGTGCGCGATGCCCCTTTGCCCGCCCAATAGTTCGCGGTCATATAGTTGGTTGTGGTCATCTCCGCCGTCCAATGAAGCTTAAGGCTAAGCCCGCGGTCTTTCACTGCCATGAGAACCGCCGGGTCACCGAAGATCACGGCGTCAACGCCGCAATCCTGCAGCGATTGCAGATAATCGCCCAATCCCGTGAGCAGGCTGTGATCGAAGATCTTGTTCACAGCCACATAAATCTTGGCTTGCTTGCCGTGAGCCAGCTTCACTGCCTCGGCGATGCCCGATACCGGCAGGGAACCGGGCAGCCGTTCTGCATAGGTCAGATCGCCCACGATCACCGCATCCGCACCCGCTTCGATATACAGCTTCACTTCCTCCAGTGATCCCGCAGCGATGCTCAGCTCGGGTTTCCGAAGAGCGTCTGAAGCCTGATTGTCTAACATCCTAATCACCTCTTTATGCTGACAGCCATTCCATCACCGACGGCCAGGAAGGTCGTCGTAAGATCCGGGTGATGCTGCAGCAACTCATTGTATTCCCTGATCCTTCGTACCGTGCTGCGATGCCGGCGCTCCACCACCTCAGGAGGCTGAGCCACAAGGCCCCGGAACAGAATGTTGTCGGTCACGATGATGCCTCCGCTCCTGCATAACCGGCAGGCCTCATCGATAAACTGCGCATACTTGCCCTTGGCCGCGTCGATGAAGACCATGTCGAAGGGCCCACTCAGCTTGGGGAGAAGGTCAAGCGCATCTCCCCGGATCAGTTCGATGCGCTGCGATACCAACGCTTCGCGAAAGTTCGCTTCCGCCCGTTCCGCCCGCGCTTCGTCGATCTCGATCGTCACGATGCACGCCTCACCTGCCGCTTCCGCCAGGTGGATGGCGGAGTAGCCGATGGCGGTACCGATCTCCAGGATGCTGCGCGGCTGATGCAAGGCGCACAACAAGCGCAGCAGGGAGGCGCCGGCCAGCTGAATGATCGGGATCTCTTCCGCCTCCGCCTCCCTCTCCAAACGCTGAAGCACGGGACTGCGCTCGCAAGTCAGTGAGTTAAGATATGCGGTTACCTCGCTATCCGTTATCGGCATCACGATCTCCATCCGTTTCTGTCATTATTGCCGTTCACTTGCCGCTTTATTGCGAAGATGCTGTTCATAGGTTTCGGCGAACAGATGCTCCTGCGTGCCGTCCTTCTTCGTCACGTAGAACAGATATTTCGTATCCTCGGGATACAGGGCTGCGCGGATCGAATCGAGACCCGGGCTGGCGATCGGTCCGGGCGGAAGCCCGTTGATCTTGTACGTATTGTATGGGGAATCGATCTCTGTATCTTCGATCAGCAGCACATCCTTGTGGGCGTCAAGCGCATATTGGACCGTCGCATCGATCTGCAGCAGCATCTCTCTCTTAAGTCTGTTGTAGATGACGCTGGCGATGATCGGCCTCTCTTCGGCAACCGCGGCTTCCCGTTCGATCAGCGAAGCAACGGTGAGCAGCTCGTGGAAGCTGATGCCCAGTTGCTCCAGTTGCGTCTGCCAATCATCAGGCAGTTGCTTCAGCTTGCGGTCCAGTTCGGCGACCATACGCGCGATGATCTCCTGCTCGCTGCTTCCTTTCACCATCTCATACGTTTCCGGGAACAGATACCCTTCAAGCGAATAAGAGATGTCAGGGTTATCCGGAATCTGACCCACGTATTCGGATGAGAACAATTCCGGTTGCGATGCCAGCTCCAGGAACTTCTCGCGGTTGATGAGCTTCTCTTCAGCCAGCTTATCCGCGATCTTCTCGATCGTATAGCCTTCGGGAATCGTGAACTTGAAGGTTGGCGGCTTGATCGTGTCGCCGTTGTTCAGCATGGCCACGATCTCTTCCAGTTCCATGCCGGGCTTCATGCTGTAGTCCCCGGCCTGGAAACGGGATCCTTCCTTGTTGATCCGCAGATAATAACGAAATACAAACTCACTCTTGATGAGGCCGTTGTCCTCAAGCAGTTGCGCGATCTGTTTCGAGCTCATGCCGGACTTGACCGAGATGATCACCGGCTCATCCTTCGCTTCCACCGGCTTCAACCCGTTCGCGAAGAACATTCCGACACCGAGTACGGTCCCGATGATCATAAGCAAGATACAACAAGCGATGATAAAGCCGATCCTCCTGCCGATGCGACTGGAGCGGCCGTCAACCTCTTCTTCGCCTTCGTCTTCCGCGAATGCATCCGCATCTGCTTCCGCATCGTCAACAGCGTCGGCTGCATGTGCGGCTTCATCCTCCGCCGCATCCGCATCTCCAACCCTTTCCAGGTTGTCCGTCAATTCCTGATCCTTACGGTTCGAATCCACGCTTCATCCTCCTTCGACCAAGTGTGCCACGGGTTCCCGCCAACAGATGCATTCCCCGCATGCACACAAATAGAGCGGAACGTTTATCCGCTCTATTATACATGATTTCTCGGTTGATTGGACAGCCTGCGGCAGCCCAGAGGCCTGACGTCTGTCAATCCTCGTCCTCAAACTCGGCAACCAGAGTATTGAACGTTTCTTCCACCATATCCCATTCTTCCTCATCTTCGATCGTATGCAGTGTCAGATCGTCCCCGTTCTCCTCATACCGGAAGGCATATACCTCATCGGCATCCTCATCTTCGTCCGCATCAAGCGGAACAACCATCATATATTTATTAGAGGCATACGGAGAGTCATCATCATCGACTTCGAACTTCATCACGACTTCAAATTCCGCCTCTTCCCCGTCATCATCCATAATGCTGATGATTTCCGCCTCTTCATGATGTTCATGATTGTCTCGATTCGCCACCATCTTCACCTCGATCTGATATAATCCAGGTACCCTTGCAGGATGAGACCGGCTGCGATCTTATCCACGACCTTCTTCCGTTTCTTGCGGCTCGTGTCCGCTTCCAGCAAGGTGCGCTGGGCGGCGACGGTCGTCAGGCGCTCATCCCACAAATGTACTTGCAAATTTAAGTTTTCCCGCAAAACATCGGCAAATGCTTTACAAATTTCGCCTCTCGCGCCGATCGAACCGTCCATGTTCCTGGGCAAACCGAGAACGATCTCGCTAACCTCGTAGGTTTGAACGATCTCTCTGAGCTGTGCGAGATCGGACTCCTCATCCTTGCGCTGAATGATCGTAAGGCCTTGGGCCGTCCAACCAAGCTCATCGCTGATCGCCACGCCGATCGTTTTCTCACCTAAGTCAAGACCCATTAGTCGCATATCCGGATTCCTTCATCTCTTATTTGTGATGTTGCAGATAGAATCGGACGAGCTCTTCGATCAACTCATCTCGCTCCCTCTTGCCAATCAGGCTTCGTGCATTGTTGTGCCGCGGGATGTAAGCAGGATCTCCGGACAGCAGATAGCCGACAATCTGATTGATCGGATTGTAACCTTTCTCTTGCAGCGAGTTGTATACCGTTAACAACACTTCCTGACACGATGTCTCCACCTGATCTCCGCGCACATTAAACTTCATCGTCTTGTCCGAAAAGTCCACTCCAAGCACCCCCAGCATATAAAGGTTCTACCTGACATGAATTTCCTCTAAAACTACTATATTCGAGATGACTGTCCGGCAATCCTTTTCCTTCCAACAAAAAGTTCTACCATACGTCACCGTGGCCAGATCAACATACCGCCCAACTATAGCCTGGCCAGTGGCTCGTCCGGACGTGGCGTCCAAGGCGCTACCACTGACCTGCATCAATTGGTTCGCTCATTGACGCCGCCCATTACTTCACGGCTGCACCGATCAGTTCCGCTACCCGGCTTAATGCTTCATCCAGCTTCGACGGATCTTTGCCGCCCGCTTGCGCCATATCCGGGCGTCCGCCACCGCCGCCGCCGCAGATCGCGGCCACTTCCTTGATCAGCTTACCTGCATGGTATCCTTGGGCCACAAGGTCCTGAGACACGAACGCTGCCAGATTCACCTTCTCATCCTGTGCTGCGCCAAGCACGATAACGGCCGAAGGCAGCTTGACCTTGAGCTGGTCGATCATCGTTCTGAGCGCATCCATGTCTGCTGCCTCTACCTTGGCAGCCAGGTAAGAGACGCCGTTCACCTGCTTCACCTGGTCGGTCAGCGAGCCCGCTTCGATATGCGCAAGCTTGCCGCGGAGAGATTCGATCTCGCGCGAAGCCTCTTTCAGTTGCGCCTGCATCGCCTCAACGCGCTTCGGCACATCCTGCACATGGCTCTTAAGCAGCTCGGCCGCTTGTTGCAGTACATCGATCTGCTGCTCCATATATTCATACGCATGACGGCCCGTTACGGCTTCAATACGGCGGATACCGGAGCCGATGCCGCTTTCGCTGACGATCTTGAACAGTCCGATCTGCGAAGTTTGTGCCACATGGCAACCGCCGCACAGTTCGATGCTGTAGTCGCCGATGCGCACAACGCGCACGATCTCGCCATATTTCTCACCGAACAGCGCCATCGCTCCCATCGCCTTGGCCTCGGCGATCGGCTTCAGGGTGATATCAAGCGCCGTATTGCGCCAGATCTGTTCATTGACCTTGCGCTCGATGAGCTCCAGCTCTTCCTGCGTCACCGCGCCAAAATGCGAGAAGTCGAATCTCAGCCGCTCCGGCGCAACGAGTGATCCAGCCTGATTCGCATGGTCGCCAAGCACTTCCTTGAGCGCTTTGTGCAGCAGATGCGTCGCCGTATGATTCTTGATAATATCTTCACGCAATTCGCGATTAACCGCAGCTTCCACCTGCTCGCCAACGCGCAGCGTGCCGGAGGCGATCTTCACCGTATGAACGTGCTGGCCGTGAGGCGCTTTGCTCATATCCTCAACAACTGCTTGCACACCCGCGCCCGTGATCGTTCCCTGGTCGCTTACCTGACCGCCGCTCTCCGCATAGAACGGTGTGCGGTCAAGGATCAGTTGCACGGTCTGGCCGGCTTCCGCCAGTTCGACCTGCACATTGTCCGCGAACATGGCCAACACCTTGCTAGTCGTTACCAATTCAGTATAACCAACGAACTCGGATTTAGTCGTAAAATCTGCCAGCGGACCGCCCTGAACCTTCATGCTCTGCGCTTCTTGGCGCGCCTCTCTGGCCCGTTCGCGCTGCTGCTCCATCGCTGCCTGGAAGCCGGCTTGATCAACGGTGAAGCCATGCTCACGCGCATAGTCCTCTGTCAGATCGAGCGGGAAGCCATAGGTGTCATACAGCTTGAACGCTTCTTCGCCGGTGATCTCGCGGCGGCCTTCACTGGACGCCTGCTCAACCATCCCTGCGAGGATCGCCAGGCCGTCGGACAGCGTCTCGTGGAAGCGTTCCTCCTCCGTGCGGATGACGCGCATGACGAATTCCTGCTTGTCCTTCAGTTCCGTATAATGCTCACCCATGATCTGTTCAACAACCGGGACGAGCTGGTACAGGAATGCCTTGTCCATGCCGAGCACCTTGCCGTAACGAACCGCTCTGCGCAACAGGCGGCGGATGATGTAGCCGCGCCCCTCGTTGGACGGCATGACGCCATCGCTAACAGCGAATACCACCGTCCGGATATGGTCAGCGATCACCTTCAGCGCCACATCGGTGTCTGCGTTCTGCTTGTAAGTAACGCCTGTGATTTCGCAAGTCTTCGAGATGATCGGGATGAACAGGTCGGTGTCGAAGTTGGAATCGACATTCTGCAGGATCGAGGCGAAGCGCTCCAGACCTGCGCCAGTGTCGATATTTTTGTTCGGCAGCGGTGTGTACGAGCCATCCTTGTTGTGGTTGAACTGCGAGAACACGAGATTCCAAACCTCGAGGAAGCGCTCGTTTTCGCCGCCTGGGTAGCACTCCGGATCGCTCAGATCGCCGTATTCCGGACCGCGGTCATAGAAGATTTCCGTACAAGGTCCGCAAGGGCCTTCCCCGATGTCCCAGAAGTTGTCCTCAAGCTTGATGATCCGCTCCTTCGGCAGACCGATCTTCTCATGCCACAGCTTAAACGCCTCTTCGTCCTCCGGATGGATCGTCACCGACAGTCGCTCCGGATCGAAGCCGATCCAGCGCTTGTCCGTCAGGAACTCCCATGCCCAGGTGATCGCTTCCTCCTTGAAATAATCACCGATCGAGAAATTGCCCAACATTTCGAAGAACGTATGATGGCGGCGAGTTTTCCCGACATTCTCGATGTCATTGGTACGGATGCATTTCTGCGCATTGGTGATGCGCGGATTGTCCGGAACGATGCGGCCGTCGAAATATGGCTTGAGCGGCGCCATGCCAGCGTTGATCCAAAGCAGCGACGGATCGTTCACCGGAACGAGCGATGCGCTCGGCTCGATGTGATGGCCTTTCTCGGCGAAGAATGCCAGCCATTTGCTGCGAATCTCACTTGCTTTCATGAATCATGTGCCTCCCTGAATATGTTGATAGCTGACAGCGCTCAGAAGTTCCTGGCGCCAGTCGCTGATGTTTATGAAGAAGTGTCTATGTGGTGGCTCGGAAAATAGAAAAATCCCTGAACATAATCAGGGACGAAATATTCCGCGGTACCACCCTGGTTACTGCCGTCATCTCGCCATCAAGGCGCACACAGGCAGTCTCCTTAAGTCAGATGTTAACGGCTCTCGCCGGTGAAGTTCATTCACACTCCGAAACTAGCGTTCAACGATGCACACTCGTGCGGATTCTCCCAGCCTGCTCGGGGCACCCGATCAGGAATCCGTTCTCTGGTACGGCAGCAATCGTCTACTCGGCTTCATCATCGCGTTGTTGCATTTATTAGGTTAACCACCAAAGATTATAGCTTGAACGATTCGAGGAAGTCAAACATTTCCGCTTCTTCTCACGGCTTGAGACCCGTATATCAAGCTCTGATGTCCCATCGCCAACCGCGGTCCGCACCAACGCGGTTCGCCAATAAACCTGACCCACCGGCAGGTCTGGCGATCCCTATTATACCGGCGTCTTCCGGCTGGAATAATATCGCAACACATGCTGCAGAATCACTTTGGCGACGGCGACAAACGGAACAGCGAGGATCAGGCCGATGATCCCGGCAAGATAACCGCCCGCGAGCAGGGCGAAGATGATCATCAGCGGATGAATGTGCAGCGTCTTGCCGACGATCTGCGGCGAGATGACGTTGCTCTCCACCGTTTGCACGATCCAGTTGACCACGATGACGAAGAGCACCATGCGCATAGAGACGGTTGCGGCCATTAAGATGGCGGGGGCCGCTCCAAAATACGGCCCGATGTATGGGATGATGTTGAACACCGCGGCCACGCTGGCGAACAGGATCGGATAAGGCAAGCCGATGATCCAATACCCGATATAAGAAAGCACGCCTACGATTACACAGACGAGAAGCTGTCCGCGGATGTAGTTACCGAGTGCCCGGTCAATATCAACAAACAGCTTGACCACTTGTTTGCGGCGTGTGCTCGGGACAATCGCCAGGGCGGTCTTCTCGATCAACTGGATGTCCTTCAGCATGTAGAACGCAAGGAAGGGAACCGTCAGGATCATGAAAATCACATTGATCGTTGAGTCGATCCTGCTGATAAAGGCCGCGATCGATTGGGTGACCGATTGCTCGATCTTTTTGAGCGACTCGCGGATGCCCTCCCTGACGCTGTCCGGCACGCTGTCATTGACATTCTGCAGCCAATTTTGCGCCTTCATCGTCACCTGAGGCAGATGTTCATTCAGTTCGTTTAACTGTTTCATGAAGATCGGGATGAAATTCATCAAGATGACGGTGAGCGAAGTGATGAATACCGCATAGATCAAGAGCACAGCAGCGGTTCGCGGCACCTTGCGCCAGTTGAGCATATTGACTACCGGATTAAGCACATAAGAAACGATCATCGCCACGATGAATGGCGTAAGCACTGCCGACAGGAAGCGATAAATCGCCATGAGGATCGGATTGATCAGGATCAGCATGTAGAGAATGGCAAGTCCGAGCAGGATGTATACCGCATATGTGAACAGGCGACTTTTCCAGAATGGCTCCATACCGATCCCTCACCCCTTGCGAAATGCTTCATCTGGGATCATTATATGTACAACCTCTGGAAATTATAGCAGCCCGGCAACTTAGGCGCTATGGCGAACCTGCATCATCGATCTGCACGATGATCTGATGGCGGCAACGCTCGCCATCCGCCTCACATCCCGCAGTTTCCAATCAAGTCGCACATTCCCATCGTTCTGAGGGCCTCGCTATATGACGCTCCTTACCTGACGCTTATGATGGATTCCAATGTAAAACGCCGGCCTATCGGCCGGCGTCCATGTAGCTGATCAAGTATGTACTTGCGCAGCTTCCAGTGCATGCAGATCTTCTTCGATATGCGGCATTTCTTCTTCGAAGAACAGATCATCCAGCGAGCTGAGTGTACCGTCTTCTTCTACCTGGTAGACGGACATTTTCTCGCCGTTGACCGTAAGTTCAATAAAACATCCCCAGCAATAATACTGGTGGGAGCCAATCTTGCCGATATCCTTGGAGTTGCAATTTGGACAACGCATGTTTTCTCACCCTATCCTATTTGAATCAGAGGTTCTATCCCGTTCCTGCGGATGTGCCGGACACGGCATCGCCGTGAACAATGACCGCATCCTCCCCAAGCTGGGCTTCCTCGTTAATCATGACAACCTTGCGGCCCTCTGTTATATCCGAGATCAAACCGTCTGTTAATTCCAAACCTACTATCTGTTTACCCATCTTATCGTCAAAATAAACATCTTCGATGTATCCGAGTTGTTGGCCGTTATACGTGACGACCGGCATCCCCTGCATCTTCTTCTTGCCTGAGAGGAACAGCCGCCCTTGCTCGGTGAAATCACCGAAGGTATAGATGGCTTCGGGATCGGACACCATGACCGCATCGTTGCCGATCGATTGGATGCCCTCACAGCCGATCGCCCGGGCGCTTCCGAACCAATACTTCGGGTCCAGAAGTAACCCTTTCACATGCCAGGCTCCCAGCAGAAAGTCGCGAACCTCTCCCAGCTTGCGTCCGCCATCCACCGCGATGACGGGCAAGCCTATGATATCTCTGGCTTTAAACAAAACCTATCTCACCCTTCGTATAAGCAGCTCATATGAAGCATTGTGCGCCTAATACGAAGCGGTTATTCACTCTTTCCATATGGCCCAGTATTGGGTCCAGTAGTTCGGCAGTTCGGCAGGCAGCCTTATCGCCAAGGCTCCAGACGAAGCGGCGAATCTTCAGAAGCACACCGGTTCTCCCAATATCTAGCGGACTTCGCGGATACGTTCCTTCATCTGAAGGGCGACCTTCGCCACACGAGCCGCAGCCTCCTGCACATCCTCTTCACTCAGGCCGTAGCCGAGACTGAATCGTACAGCAGAACGCAGGCACTCATCAGACAGCCTCATCGCTTTCAGTACGTGCGACGGTTCCAACGAGCCCGCTGAGCAGGCGGAACCGCTCGAGGCAGCTATACCGGATAAGTCGAGATTCATCAGCAATGTATCCGTGGACAGCCCCGGGAAACTGACGTTGATAATATGCGGCAACGCTTCTGTCGGATGCCCATTGACAATGAATGTCATGCCGGCATCTGACAGTTCCTCTTCCAACTTGCCAAGGAAGAGGTGACGAAGCTCCCATAACTTCATACGTTTATCCCCGGATTCGCGTTTCACCAATTTCATCGCTTCGGCGAAACCCGCAATGCCGGCCACGTTCTCCGTGCCGGCGCGAAACCTGCGTTCCTGTGATCCGCCATACAAGAGCGGCGACCACTTTACGGAGTTTCGGCAATACAGCAGGCCAACCCCTTTGGGACCGTTGATCTTGTGGGCGGAGAAGCTCATAAAATCCACTGGCAGACGGCTCAAGTCCAGGTCAAGGACACCAAGCGCCTGGACTGCATCGACATGGACGAGCAAACCGTGCTCGCGGGCGATATGCCCGATCTGATCGATGGGCTGCAGCGTTCCAACTTCATTGTTGCCGTAAATGACCGATACGAGGAACGTATCATCACGGATGGCGGCCTTGAACTCTTCCAGGCTGATCCGTCCATGCTCATCCACAGGCAGATACGTCACGTCAAAGCCAAGCTCCTCCAGCCGCTGGCAGGCATGGAGCACGGCATGATGTTCAACGGAGGTGGTGATGATATGGCCACGGGGAGAACGCCCGTCCGCTGTCCACCTCTGCCAGGCAGCACCGAACAGGGCGGTATTGTCGCTCTCGGTGCCGCCGCTGGTAAACACAAGCTCACGCGGATCGCAATTCAGGCATTCGGCAATTGTATGCCTCGCTGTATCCAGCGCAACTTTGGCTTCACGGCCGTAGCTGTGGAGGCTGGAAGGATTGCCGAAAGCATCGGTCAGATACGGCTTCATCGCCTCCAGAACCTCCGGCCTGAGCGGCGAGGTAGCAGCATGATCCATATATATGCGTTTCATCTGATACACCTTCGTTGCTTAGATGTAGAACATGTACCCTTCGTTCGGGTTGCTGTCACCCTCATATTCAATGAGGCTGCTGAGCGTCGTGCCGTCCAGAACGCTCGCGATGCTGTCGCGTATCCTCATCCAGAGATCACGCTTAGCAGGATCGTCTTCCTCGGTAAAGTCCACCGGACTGATCGGGCCTTCCAATACACGAATGATGTCTCCAGCCGTAATGTTCTGCGGAGGTTTGGACAGAATATACCCTCCATATGCGCCACGGATGCTTTTGACAAGTCCGGCATTGCGCAGCGGAGCAATCAGTTGCTCCAGGTAATGCTCCGACAACTGATGTTTCTCGGCTATGCTCTTGAGCGAAATCGGCCCTTCACCATAGTTCGCTGCCAGTTCCATCATGATGGTCAACCCGTAACGACCTTTAGTCGAAATCTTCAAGTCAAGCACCTACTTATTTTTTCTCTTATTATCTCTTCTTTAGTATGTTAACATATTCACTTGCTTTTTGTTAGCATAAAGATGACATCTTTATGAAAAAAATCTGTTTATGTAGATCGGCGGTCTTGGAATTGAGTCCGTGCCAACCGGTTGTAAGTTAACAGATGATATGATACATTATTGCCATTCATTTATGCAATCTAATCATGGATGAGCGAACTGATCCTTCATAGTAGAATGATGTGCAATCTGTAATAAGGATTCAGCTTGTACGCGTCGTAAGATCAGATATATGGGACATCCATCATTCAAGGAGGTGCCAGGATGGCAAACAGCAACACGCGTGTCGTGATCGGCATGTCTGGCGGCGTCGACTCATCGGTCGCTGCACTGCTCCTGAAGCAGCAGGGATATGACGTGATCGGCATTTTCATGAAAAATTGGGATGATACCGATGAATTTGGAGTTTGCACCGCAGACAAGGATGCGGAGGATGTACGGCGGGTGTGCGCGCAGATCGGTATCCCCTTCTATACGGTCAATTTCGAGAAAGAATACTCCGACAAGGTGTTCGCCTATTTCCTGGATGAATACCGCAAAGGGCGGACGCCCAATCCCGACGTCATGTGCAACCGAGAGATCAAGTTCGGCGAATTCCTGGCGAAAGCCCTTGAGCTGGGCGCCGACTATCTGGCCACCGGCCACTATGCGCAGGTTGACTGCCAGAACGGCGTGTATCGGCTGCTCAGAAGCAAAGATACGAACAAGGATCAGACCTACTTCCTGAATCAGTTGAATCAACAGCAGTTGTCACGGGCGATGTTCCCGATCGGTTCGCTGACCAAGCCGGAAGTGCGAGCCATCGCCCATGAAGCCGGTCTTGCCACTGCCGCGAAGAAGGACAGCACCGGCATCTGCTTCATCGGTGAACGCAATTTCAAGGAGTTCCTCAGCCATTACCTCCCAGCGCAGCCGGGAGAGATTCGCACGCTGGATGGTGAGGTCAAGGGCCGGCACGACGGGTTGATGTATTATACCCTCGGGCAGAGACAAGGGCTCGGCATCGGCGGTTCGGGAACAGGAGAACCATGGTTCGTCGCAGACAAAGACCTGGAGAACAACATCCTGTACGTGGTACAAGGAGCTGACCATCCCGCGCTGTTCTCCTACGGATTGATCGCCACGGACGTCAATTGGATCAGCGGACGGGCCCCGGAGGGAAGCTTGAACTGCACAGCCAAGTTCAGATACCGCCAGCCGGATCAGGATGTCGTGGTCGAGCAACAGGCGGGCGGTTCATGTCTCGTCCGGTTCGTGAAGCCGCAGAAGGCGATCACTCCAGGACAAGCCGTCGTCTTCTATGACGGTGATGTGTGCCTCGGTGGCGCTACGATCGATCGCGTGATCAAGACGCCCGATGGATTCTGATTGGTTCTGATAGGTTCGGGTAAGCACAGTTGAAGGCGATGTGAGGGGAGCTCCTTGCATCGCCTTTATTTATGTGCCAACAACCTGCTGCAATGGACAGCAGAAGCCATATGCAGGCCGCTCGATAGCGACGGGCCCGAGAATATCGATTAATGTGAACGAGTTGCCCGCTTTATCTGTTCCTCCCAATCGATGACGCGTTGACACAGCCGGTTCAGCAGATGGCGATCATGGCTGATGACGAGCATGCCCAGATTGCGGGCGCGGGCGATCTCCAGCACGGCGTGCCATACCTGTGCCTGGGTTATCGCATCAAGCATCGTGGTCATCTCGTCGGCGATCAGGAAGCGCGTCCTTGGTCCTAGCGCCCGGGCGATGCAGATGCGCTGCAGTTCGCCGCCGGATAGCTCCACCGGCATGCGCTCCCGCCATTCCTTCGCTATGCCCAGCGCCTCCAAGACTTCCGCATCCGGCTGCCAACTCTCCTCCAGGATGCGCCTGATCCTCCAGCGCGGATTCACCGCCTGCTCCGGATGCTGAAACACCATCTGCACGGGATGATAACCCTTGATCGGATATGGAGTGCCGTCCAGCGTTACGCTCCCCATCTGCGGGCGCTCATGTCCCGCAAGGATGCGGCCCAAGGTCGTCTTGCCGCTGCCGCTTGGGCCGAATAGGCCGACGATCTCGCCGGATTCGAGCGAGAGATTGACGCCCTGAAACAACCAGTCCCCGCGGCCATAACGATGTCCCAGATCGATTCCCTCAAGTCGCATGGCAACACCTCACCATCCCGCGGCGAACGATGCGCGTCTCTGGCCGCTCCTCTCGGCATTGCTGCGTTGCATATGCACAGCGCGGTGCGAACGGGCAACCTTCCAGCCTGTCCGAAGGCTGCGGCTGAGCGCCGGGCAGCGGCTCGAATCCGTTCTCCGGCAAAGCTCTCCACAAGGCTCTGCTATATGGGTGTCTGAGCATATGGCCATCGCCTGAGAACTCATGCGCATGGGCGGCTTCCACGGACGAGCCGGCATAAAACACCACCACCCGGTCGGCGACTTTCAGCGCAGCCTGTATATCATGGGTGATCAGCAGCACACCGCAGCCTGCATCGGCCAGCTCCCGCAACTGCTGCAGAGCTTCCTGCACATCTGCCTGCGGCAATCCGGGCGTAGGTTCATCGGCGATGATCAGCTTCGCGTCGCTCACTGTTGCCGCAGCTACCAATACCCGCCGCGCCATGCCGCCTGACAGCTCAAACGGATACAGTTTCTCAACATGATCGCCTAGGCGATACCTCTGGAATGCTCTCCGCTGCCTCTCTGCCGCTTCACGCTTGTCTCCGTTCACACCCAGTCTGACCTGTTTGCCCACGCGCATGGTTGGATCGAGGTAGGTCACGGACTGCGGGATATAGGCGATCTCACTACCGCGAAGGGCCTCCTGTCTCCTGGCATCCAGCGCCTCGCCGCGATACAGGATCTTGCCGCTCATCGTGGCGTTGCCGGGCAGGATGCCGAGGATGGCGTGCGCAAGCAGGCTTTTGCCGGAACCGCTGGAGCCGATAACCGCCGTGATCTCTCCGGCTTCCAGGGCAAGATCCACTCCATCGACCACCTTTATCTGATGTTGCTTGAGGCCGTTGATATATCGTGTAAATGTGATTTGCAGATTACGCACCTCGAGGAGTGGCACCATCACGCTGCTCCTTTCCCTGTCATCAGTCTTCGATTACCAAGAAGCTTGGTCTCGGCTCAGTTCTCATCAGAACAGCGCCGCTTCAAACGATATGGTGATATGCGAATTACCGCCCGGATTTAATCATGTGCTGTCTGCGGATCGAGAAGCATCCTCAGCCGTTCTCCGAGGATGCCGAATAACCTCACGACGATGATGAGGCTCACCCCAGGGAAGATCGCCAACCACCACATGCCCGTTGACAGGTAGCGCATCGATTCATTCAGGATGATGCCGATCGCTGGTTGATGAGGCGATAACCCTAGTCCCAGGAAAGTAATCGCAGCCTCATGAAGAATCGCATGCGGGAACATGAGCAGGAAGCCGACCATGAGCTGCGGCAGGAGATGAGGCAACGTATGATGCCTTGCAATCCAGAAACGGCTCTTGCCGAACCGTTCCGAGATGCGCACGTACTCGGCCTGCTTGATCTGCATGGCCTCCGCGCGGATCACTCTGGCCAGGCTCGGCCAATGGGTGAACGCGATGCCGATCACGATTCCTCGAACCCCTCCGCCGCTGATGTAAGCGATCAGGATCAGGGTTACGAGATGCGGCACACTCAGGAACAGATCGATAAGCCAAGAGATGAACCGATCCACGCGCTTCCCGCCCATCGCGGCCAGCAACCCGAATATGGCAGCCAGCAAGGTGCTGGCAACAGCTCCGATCAGTCCCACCTGAATGCTCAGCAAGAGCCCTTTCATCGTGCGGGCGAACATATCTCGCCCGAGCCAGTCCGTGCCAAACCAATGGTGCTGTGACGGCGCTTGGTTGCGAATCTCCGGGTGTGTGGCCAAACCGTTACCGTCGATCATCACACCGGTTACCAGGATGATGAGCAGCAGGAGAACCGTGCTGGCGATGATCAGCAGCGTGTTTCTGCGCAGGTGGCATTGCCGTCCCGATATTGGATTCATGGCAGGCGGTTCATGATGATGCATTATGCTTCACCGCCTTTGCGCATCCGGGGATCGACAAGTTTGTACATCAGGTCGGCGATCAGATTGCCCGTGAAGACGAACAGCGCGCTGCACAGCACGATGCCGAGCAGCAGCGGCACATCGCCTCCGAGACCTGCTTCCACCGTTGCTTGCCCAAGACCCGGGTAGGAGAATGCTTGTTCTGCCAGCACAGCTCCGCCGAACAGCTCGCTGAACGAGGTAAACTGAAGCGTGATCGCGGGCAGCAGGATATTCCGCAGCCCATGCCGTTTGATCAGGCTGTAACCCTTCTCGCCTCTCGCGCGCGCATACAACACGTAATCGCTGGACAGCACGGTGAGAAGCTTCTCACGCGTATGGAGTGCGATCGGTGCGATGCCGACCATGGCGAGCGTCATCGCCGGCAGGATCAGATGGTAGATCCGGTCAAGCAGCGTGACATCTGACGCCAGCACCCCGGCCGGAACCGCCAGACCCACCGGAAACCAGCCCAACCATACCGCGAACACGACGAGCAGCAAAAGGCCCATCCAGAAAGCTGGCGTAGAAGCGACCGTATAGCAATACCAGGTGATGATGCGGTCCAGCCATCTTCCTTTGTTGGCAGCCGCCACGATGCCAATGGTGAGACCGAACATCCCGCTGGCAAGCCAGGCGACAGCCATCAAGGCTGCGGAGTGCAGGAAGCGTTCGCCAATCACATCCGATACCGGTTCCCGATAGAGCATCGATGTGCCCATGTCGCCTCGCAGCATCGCCGATGCCCAATGCAGATAGCGCGTGAGAGGCGGGTCATCGAGCCCCCAATATTCGGCGATCGCCTGCCTCTGCTCCGGGCTTACGCGCATCGCATCCGCTCCGATGTAAGCCTGCACCGGGTCAATCGGCGACAGGCTCATCAGGCAGAAAGTCACGATGCTGAGCGCCAGGAGAAGCGTGCATATCCGGATGAGCTTCATGGCGAACCATATGCCATAGACCTTCAGTTTCAATCTTGAACCTCATTTCAATGGTTGAATGTCATACATTGGGACCGTAACCGGTGCCATGTACGATATTTCGTACATCTCGACCTCACATTGCGGCTATTGGGGCGTTTTTGTACATTTTTTCGTACCCTTCAACCGCTTCTCGCCGCCAACCCGATCACGGCTCCAGCCAACGCCACTCTTCGATGTTATCCGTGATCGGCCACCCATGACCATGCGGGTGGATGCGCTGCTTGCCGATATCTAGCTGCTCATCCACGAGATAGACATGGTCGATGTTCACGAGCCACGCCCATGCCGCATCGCCTTTGAAGCTCAGGCCGGTCTGGCCGTCCCATTGGGCCTTGCGCCAGTACTCCCACGCTTCTTCCTCACTCGTGGCATACATCGCTTTGTTCATCCACTGATCGACAACCGGATTGGCATAATAGCCTGCATTGAACAGATCGACGCCTTGATAACGGCTGCTGTACAGATAATACATCTCAAGCGGATCATGGCTGCCCCACCCGAACAAGACCGCACTCGCGTGCATCTGCTTACGTATTTCATCCCAGCTCTTGCCTTCCACAACAATGTCGATTCCTGCGGGCCTGGCCATATCTGCCACGGTCAGAGCCAGCGATTGCCGGGTGACATCACCGGCCGGATAGAGCAACGTGAAGGAGGCCCGCAGGCCGTCCTTCTCGACAATGCCGTCACCGTCCGCATCCGTCCAGCCTCCTTCGGCGAGTATACGCCTGGCCGCCTCCAGGTCTCCGTCGTCGATGACCGTCTCTTCATTCCACCACGGCAGGCCGTCATTGACCGTATATGCCGGTGTGCCGTAACCTTCCAATATCCCGTCCACCAGGGTTTGGCGATCGATCGCCACATTAATGGCGCGGCGGATCGCGATGTCGCTCGTCACATCGTTGCCGACCGGATAGCCCTCTTCGGTCCAGGAGCCCGCAGGAACATAGGGGAACATGATGCCACGGTTGTCCACCGTCTGCACAGCTTCAAGCCGCATACCCTTCACCGACTGGTTGGCGAACGCAGCCGGAATCGCCGCTACATCCACCTGCCCGGCACGCGCGGCTGCCAGAGCCGCATCCTCGGACAAGAACAGGAAGGTCAGCTTGCGGAAATACGGCTGTTCCCCGTAATATTCCGGATTCGACTCGACGATCAACTGTTGTCCCCGATCCCATTGGACAAGGCGGTATGGCCCCGAACCAATCGGCTCTTTGGCGTAGTCTGGGCCGTAAGCATGCTTCGGAACGATACCCGTCGAGACCAGCATCGAGACAAACGTCGATTGCGGTTCCTTGAGCGTAAACTGTACGGTCCAGTCATCCAGCGCTTGCACACCCTGCAAATTGCTGAGATCGATCGTGGAGCCGCTGTTCGCAGCCGTCTCGAACGTAAAGACCACATCCTCGGCTGTGAGCGGCACACCATCCGAAAACCTGACATCCTCACGAAGCTCTACCGTCCACTGCCGGCCGTCTTCGCTGATCCAGTAGCTCTTCGCTGCATCAGGCACGATATTCAGCTCATGATCCCGCTTAAACAGCGTACTTTGAAATAAAGGCGAACCATATCTGCCCCAGCCAGTCGTTGGATCGAAACCGTCCGTTGGCTCCGAGCCGATCGCCAGAATCAGCTCATCGGGATCGAGCGCGGCAGAATGCCCATCATCTGTGCCGCTGCCGCATCCAGTCACAACCGCCATGCCAATTGCCATCAGGAGGACCAACAGTAGTTGCTTCCGTCTGCTGATCATATCTAATCTCTCCATATCCATCACCACTCACATCCGCACCTATATCCTTGTTCACACCATACCAGTCTAACAGACAACCCAAACTTATTGAAGTCTGTCTAGAATCATCAATCAAAAAATCCGGCCAGAGCCGGATTCGTCATTCACAAGTCACGAAATGTCCAAATCTACAGGTTTTACAGACAGGCTTGACCATGACGTCCAAGCTAATGACCCTCGAACGTTCAGGGCAAGTGTATATGGAAACGGACGGTATCTGATTTATTCCGCAGCGATATCCTCCATCTTGACATCCCTGCGTACAATCTTGCCGTATACCAGCAAATCCGGCGGAATGATCTTCTCCTTGGACTTGCGGCGGATGCGCAGGTTTTTGTTCAGCTTGTAACCGCTCACCGTTTCCTGATCAATGGATGTGATGTAATAGTTATCATGCCAGATATGGTGATGGATGCAGACGATGTCGCCAACCGCAAGCTCGGATATATCCAGCGTCCCGCCCGCGCGGATCGGCTGCGTGTTCTGCTGCGCAGCAGCGAGTGCATCCTTCTTGGCCAGCATGGCTGACAATTCTCTTGTCAGGGCGATATGTTCATTGTACAAGGCGCTGGCCTGCTGATAAAAAACTCGAAACCTCGCTTCGTTCTCCAACAGACGCTCCGACAACCGGTTCAGCATCATCTCGTAAGCGTCTGCTCTTGCCTTGCCTTCCTCATGATGCATCACATTTATAGCACTTGCCGCCTGACTATTCTTCCTGCGGCTCTTCAGCGACAAAATGGGCTGCGAATAGTCAAGATCTTTTAACTCTTTTTGCCAGTAGTTCATACAAGTTGATCTGGGTGCCTGAAGAATCTCAGCCGCACGGTCTACAGCATCATTCAGTTTGACATGCATGTCGAGCTGATTGCGGATCAATCTCCCCAGTTGAAGTTTCGTCTCTTCATCCCATCTCTTCCTCAATAGAACATCACCCAGCCTCTAACTAACTATCCGATATAAAACCGAATCTATTATACCATTCTTTGGCTAAACTAGGAATGCAATTGTACAAAAAAATCACCAGTAATCGGATAACATTTAAAGAACTTGGCGATTTGCTAGTTAACGCTTGTCATATCCCGTCGCTTGCTCCTGAATGGAAGATCAGGCGCAGTTCTGCGAGGAGCGGTTCTTGCATAGGAGTCGATCAACTTCCTGAGTCGATCAATTCCTCGCAAGTCAATCGACTCCTCGAACTTCGACCATGCTCCTGTCCGAATCGGCTCTTGCATCCGAACCCAGAGTCTATCGGCGCTTCGCATTGCGCCGCTGCTCTTGATTGAGCCGAATCTTCGCCTCCGCTCCGAGTTCACCCGCTTCGTAGAATACTTCACGTTTAATCACATCAGGCAGATATTGTTGATCCACGTAATGTCCCGGATAATCATGCGGATACCGGTAACCGACATGGCCAAGTTGTTCCGCACCTCGATAATGGGTATCCCGCAGATGAAGCGGCACTTCGGCTGAGCCGATGCGCTGGATCGTCTCGGATATCTTGCCGAGTGCCACAGGGATGGAATTCGACTTCGGGCTTTCGACCGCGAACAGGATCGCCTGGGCGATGATGTACTTGGACTCCGGCCATCCGATCCGATGATAGGCTTCCATCGCGCTTACCGCCTGTACCATCGCCTGCGGATTGGCGAGGCCGATATCCTCGCTGCATGCAACCGTCAGGCGGCGAATGAACACCATCGGGTCCATACCCAGCTTCTCCACGGCATAGATGAACCAGAACAGGGCTGCATCACTGGAGCCGCGCACGCTCTTGTGGAAAGCCGAAAGCACGTCGTACTGCGTGGACTCGTCAGCGCGCACGAGCGGTCGCCGGATCGATTCCTCCGCCACTTCAAGCGTGATGCGAATCGTGCCGTCCCGCTCCGGCATCGTCGTCATCGCCGCCAGTTCCAGCGCGGTCAGCGCGCGTCTGATATCGCCGTTCGCCGTATGTGCGATGTGCAGGAGCGCCTCCTCCTCACATTCGATCTTGAGCATGCCGAGTCCTTTCTGCTCGTCCTCCAACGCCCGGCGCATCGCCAGAAGCGAATGTTCCCAGCTAAGCGGATGCAGTTGAAACAGCGTCGAACGGGACAGCAATGCCCCGTTCACATAATGGAACGGGTTCTCTGTCGTTGCGCCGATCAGGATGATGTCGCCCTTCTCCACTGCGGGCAGCAGGGCATCCTGCCGCGATGAATTAAAACGATGCACCTCATCAAGGAACAGAATCGTCTTGCGCCCATACATCGCCTTGTTCATCTTCGCCTGGTCGATCACGCCGCGCACATCCTTGACAGAGGCGTCCACAGCGTTGAGTTGCACGAAGTCAGCCTTCGTCTGCTTCGAGATGATATGTGCCAACGTCGTCTTGCCACAGCCCGGCGGTCCGTACAGAATGATCGAGCTCAGTTGATCGGCCTCGATCGCCCGTCTCAGCAGCTTGCCCGGCCCCACGATATGCTCTTGACCGATATATTCCGCGAGCGTCTCCGGCCTCATCCGGTCGGCAAGCAGCTTCCCTTGCGGCGATTGCTCTGCACTGTATGTGAATAAATCCATTTCGTCCGGCTCCTCTATGAACAGGTTGTTGCATTCAATTTCGGCTACATTGTATCACAGAAACCGTCCGCAAGCGAACATGCGTGCTGAACCCTCATTCACTTACCGATCCCTACCAGAACCGTTCCACCCCTCAGCTTGCCTGCGTCAATGCCCAGCCAACAGACCCATGCTGTGACACTTGGCCCACTTCTGAAGAAGGCGGTTGTGAAACCGAAATGAAGTTAATCGCAAACAAGATCGCGAGCAGCAGCACAACTGAAAGGACCAAATAAACCACCTTCTTTGACTTCACCTGAATTCCTCCTTATTCTCCGCACCTGTGGAGTTTCGTGAACGTTCACGTCTGGCAAGCTGAAGCCAAGGCCTGGATGAGGCTCGGCATATCGCCCGCTTCAGATACGCACTGAAGTGGATGATGGAGACCAGCATTGACAGAACGAGAAACACTAGGATGAGCGGTAATGTTTGAATCTCAAAGCGAGTTTGGCCGGACATGGAATCAGTTGACTCCTCCCATATGGATAAAGCACCCAGGGGGATCTTACCATATGGTATATTAGACGAACAAGACATGCTTAAGGTTCCGAACACTGGCGGGGGACTCAAGCGATGCCTGTCAGGTATCGGTCAGCTGGCCGAAGCATGTTACAGACAGGTATATTGTGGAGGGATTGGGCGAAGATAAGGGTATCATCGACTGTGTAAGAAAGGCTGGTCTTGTTCCATGGACCTCTACATTCACCTCCTCCTGACAGTCGCATACGCTGTTCTTCTCTATATGGCGGTGCGGAAGCTCGGCGAAGCAAGACGATTGCTCGGGCGCATCCTGCTCATCCTCGTCATGGTCGGCTTGCTCTATGACAATGCGGTGATCGCGCTCGGAACATCGCTGCGTGCGGATGGCCAGCTTGAAAGCCTGCATGCCTGGCGGTATTGGGCGCATGCCTTTCTGACACCCCTGATCGTTCTGATCGCTTACGATATCCTGAAGCAGGAACGCCTGGCCGTCGCCCGATCACGGGTCGTATCCGCTGTGGCATGGCTGGTGACCATCGCCCTGATCGCGTACCAGGGCTTCTTGGCCCAAAGCGAGGTCCGTCATCTGCGCGCCGTACGGGAATTCGGCGTTATCCGCTACGAGTCTGCGGAGACAAGCGGCATTCCCGTCATGCTCATCACCGTCATCCTGGTGCTGATCATCACCGGAATCCTGCTCATCGTGAAACGCCAATGGTGGTGGCTGGCGATAGGAATCGCGCTGATGCCGTTCATCATGTGGCTCAGATTGCCGCTGGGAGGACGGGCATGGGAGAATGTCGCGGAATTCGTCCTGACGCTCACCATATGGACGACGTTGGAACGCAAGCAGCCGGTGCGATTCTTTATGTAAGTACGATATGAGCCAACAAGAAAGGCATGAAACCGGCCTAACCGGCTTCATGCCTTTGCTGTCATCTAACGAAGTATCGAACGGCTCAGGTTTGATGTTGCACGACGATCCCGTGCTTCTCTAGCAGATCGCGTACAACGACACTGACCATGATCAGACCGGCGACCGGTGGGACGAAGGCGTTGCTCGCCGGCGGTTGCTGCGCCTTGCGAATCTCCGGCGCGTTCTCCGGCACGATGCGCTGCGTCACATCTACGCGCGGGATGATCGGAGGTTCCTCCGAGTAAACGACCTTGACGCCTTTCTTGATTCCGGCCTTGCGCAGCTTCTGGCGGACAACGCGGGCGATCGGGTCCATCCTCGTCTGGGAAATATCCGCGACCTTAAACTTCGTCGGGTCCATCTTGTTCGCCGCTCCCATGCTGGAGATGATCGGGATTCCCCGCTCAAGGCATTGCATGATCAGATGGATCTTGTAGGTGATCGTATCGGAAGCGTCGATGACGTAATCGAGATCGTATTCGAACAGCTTCTCGTATGTCTCCTCCGTATAGAACATCTTCAGGCTGACCGCATCGCACTCCGGATTGATCTGCTTGATGCGGTCGCGCATCAGATCCGTTTTCGGCTGGCCAATCGTCGTGAGCAGCGCCGGAACCTGACGATTGATGTTCGTGATGTCGACAACGTCCTTGTCGATCATGACGATGCGGCCGATGCCGGTGCGCGCTAGCGCTTCAACCGCGATCGAGCCGACTCCGCCAACGCCCAGCACTGCTACCGTGCTTTTCTTCATCGCTGCGATTCCTTCAGGACCGATCGCAAGCTCTGTTCGGGAAAATTGATGCAGCATCCTGTTTCAACCTCCTCATTCATGAAACAGCCGATCGTCAGCTATCACTCGCCCTTACGATCGGCCGTTCACTAGCATGTATTCCAGTTCTTCCGTTCAGCCGATTATTTGCTCGCCGGCGGCTTCAGCGCAATGCGGATCGACAGCTCTTCAAGCTGCTTGTCGGACACCGCGGATGGCGCATCGGTGAGCAGGTCGGTCGCGCTTGCCGTCTTCGGGAAGGCGATCGTATCGCGCAGATTCGTGCGGCCTGCAAGCAACATGACCAGACGGTCGAAGCCGAAGGCGATGCCGCCGTGCGGTGGAGTGCCGTAATCGAATGCGTCGAGCAGGAAGCCAAACTTCTCGTATGCTTCTTCCATCGTGAAACCAAGCGCACGGAACATCTTCTCTTGAACGTCCCGCTTGTAGATACGCATCGAACCGCCGCCCACTTCGTAGCCGTTCAGCACAAGGTCGTACGCCTGGGCACGGATCTTCAGCGGATCGTCGTCAAAGTGCGGAATATCTTCCTCAACCGGACGTGTAAACGGATGGTGCTCCGCCACGTAACGCTTCGCTTCCTCGTCGTAGCTGAGCAGCGGGAAGTCAACCACCCAGGCAAACTTGAACACCTTGTCGTCGATCAGGCCAAGATCGCGGCCGATCTTGAGACGCAAGTTGCCAAGCACGTCAGCCACAACCTTCTTCGAATCAGCAGAGAACAGGATGAGGTCGCCATCTTCGGCATTCATCCGCTTGCGCAGTTCTGCCAGCTCTTCCTCTGTGAAGAACTTGACGATCGGCCCCTTCATCTCGCCGTCCTTCACCTGAATCCAAGCCAGGCCCTTCGCACCGTAACGTGCCGCAAACGGCAGCAGGTCGTCGATCTCCTTGCGGCTCCATGTGCCGCAGCCCTTGGCGTTCAGCGCCTTTACCTGGCCGCCTTTCTTCACGGCATTCGCGAACACTTGCACGCCGGAGTTTGCCGCCAGATCGGTCAGATCAACGAGTTCGAGACCGAAGCGGAGGTCCGGCTTGTCGGAACCGTACTTGCCCATCGCGTCCGCATAGGTGATGCGCTGGAACGGACGTGGAATCTCGACGCCGATCGTCTCGCGGAAGAGACGCACGATGAGCTCCTCCATCAGATCCAGCAGTTGGTCACGCGTCATGAATGACGTCTCGATGTCGACCTGGGTGAATTCCGGTTGACGGTCGGCTCTCAGGTCCTCATCGCGGAAGCAGCGCGCGATCTGGTAATAGCGTTCGATGCCGCCCACCATCAGCAATTGCTTGAAGATCTGCGGTGATTGCGGCAATGCGAAGAACTCGCCCGGATGAACGCGGCTCGGTACGAGATAGTCTCTGGCGCCTTCTGGCGTAGATTTCGTCAGGATCGGCGTCTCGATCTCGAGGAAGCCGTGCTCGTCCAGGAAGTCACGGAACACCTTCGCCGCCTTGGAACGGAGCATCAGGGTCTTTAGCATCTCAGGCCGGCGCAGATCGAGATAACGGTACTTGAGACGGAGAGATTCGTCGATCTCCACGCCGTCCTCGATGAAGAATGGCGGGTTCTTCGCCGGGTTCAGGACCTCGATCTGTTCAACGCGCACCTCGATCTCGCCAGTTTCCAGATTCGGGTTGACTGTTTCTGGATCACGTTCAACGACGACACCCTGGATGCCCAGCACATATTCGTTGCGCACGCGGTCCGCGATCGCATGTGCTTCCTTGTTGAATTCCGGGTTAAAGACGATTTGCACGATGCCGCTGCGGTCGCGCAGATCGATGAACAATACGCCGCCCAGGTCACGCCGTCTCTGAACCCAACCGTTCAGCACGACGGTTTTGCCGACGTCCTCTTTCGTAAGCTTCGCACATTGATGCGTTCTTTCCAACATGTTTGATAGAACCCCTTTCATATCGCGATGATTGATTTGTTCAGTCAGATCCAGCTAGCGGATTCCATGTTCCGTTCACCGGAGATATTCATGCCCATGATTACGCAAGCGAAGCCTTCAGCCGCTCGATCAGCGCCTTCATGGCGATCGTCTCCTGCTCGCCGCTGGCCAGATTTTTCAGCGTGATCTCGCCCCTGTCGAGCTCATCATCGCCGAGGATGGCTGCGAATCGAGCTCCCATCCGATCGGCTGATTTGAGTTGCGTCTTCATCTTACGGCCCAGATAATCGCGGTCTGCCCGGATGCCGGCAGCGCGCAGACTAAACAGCAGATTGGCGGCCTCCCGCTCGGCGCGCTCGCCAAGGCCGATCACGTATACGTCCAGCGGCTCGCCGCTCGGAACCTCGACGCCCTGCGCTTCGAGCACGAGCAGCGCCCGCTCAATACCAAGCCCGAGCCCGACTCCAGGCTGGTCAGGTCCGCCGATCTCGCCAACGAGCCCGTTATATCGGCCGCCGCCGCCGATGGTGTCGATCGCGCCGATGCCTCCGGCCTTGAACTCGAATGCCGTATGCGTATAATAATCCAGCCCTCGCACGAGACGATGATTGACCCGGTATTCGATGCCCATCTTCGTCAGCAGTTCCTTCACCGTCGCGAAGTGTTCGCGGCACTCCTCGTCCAGGCTGTCATGGATCGACGGCGCGTCGGCGAATTTATCCTGATCGACCTTGCAATCGAGGATGCGAAGCGGATTGCGTTCGAAGCGCGACTGGCAATCCTTGCACAGCGTCGGCAGCATCGGCCTGAGGTAGTCCTGCAGCGTCGCGCGGTATGCTGCACGGCTCGGCGCATTGCCAACGGAGTTGATCTCCACGACCACATCCTTCAGGCCGAGTTCGGCATAGAACATATAGCCTAGCGCGATCACCTCCGCATCGATCGCTGGATCGGTGGATCCAAACGCCTCGATGCCGAACTGGTGCAACTGGCGGTATCGCCCTGCTTGCGGCTGTTCATAGCGGAACATCGGGCCGATGTAATACAGCTTGGTCACGTCCGGCTCGCCGTACAGCTTGTTCTCCACATATGCGCGCACGACGCCCGCCGTACCTTCCGGCCGCAGTGTCATGCTGCGATTTCCCTTGTCCAGGAAGGTGTACATTTCCTTCTCAACGATGTCCGTAGTTTCCCCAACCCCGCGCTGGAACAATTCTGTCTGCTCGAAGATCGGCGTGCGGATCTCCTTGTAGTTGAACCTGCGGCAAATATCGCGGGCCTTCGCCTCGATATACTGCCATTTCTCCACAGTCCCAGGCAACAGATCCTGTGTGCCCTTAGGTTTCTGATAAGCCACTCCTATAACCCCCTTGCTGCATATTGCAGAAATCATCACTTGCCCAATCCAGTCACCATATCGCCTGTGCCACGCCAGAGAACAATGGTGGCAAACGAAAAAATCTCCCGCCCCCCCCGACTTACAGACGTCGAAACAGGGACGAGAGATTGCCATCAATCACCCGTGGTGCCACCCACATTCGGAACGTTCCGGTCAGCCAGCCGCATCTGCTGGCAGCCCAACCGTTCCCTCATCAAGCGTATAACGCACGCCTTGCGCCTGACCACTACTGAAGCTGCACGCATGCTCGCATACAGCTCGTTCCCAGCCGGTTCTCCGGGATGTCTTTCATTCGTCCTCCTGGGGAAGCCTTGCAGCCTGACGGACTTCCTCTCTGCGACCAGCGGTGTCGAATTACTCCTTCCCATCATGGAATCGATCCTGTGATTGGAATGATTAATCAATATTATTGATGATTTTAATATGCTTGTCAGCGGATGTCAAGAAAATACACGAACGCAAGCCGCTTGTTAATCGCTCGTTCCCGCACCCTTGCTTCTGCCGAATACGAGATGCTTCTGGCCGAAGTAGTTCAATACCGTATACATGCCCATGCCTGCCAGCACCGCGATGTTGTCGATCCATTCTCTGCCCGCTTGCGGCAACAGATGCGGCAGCAGCCGCTCGACCAAGGCCATGCCCAAACCGTATGCGATCACATAACAGCTCAGGATGACGATGGCGAACAGCAGGAGGCCCCGCAACCAATTCACTTGGCTGCGAAACGTATATGATCGGTTCAACATATAGCTGACGATCGCACCGACGGTATTGCCGATGAAGGTCGACAGCCAATAACTGAATCCGGCCAGATTCATGAAGCCCAGCATAAGCCCCAACCCGACCAACGTATTGACAACCCCAACTAACAGAAACCTGACTACGGTCAACCTCATCTTGTCACGGCCTTGTATGCAGCGGTTTGGCGCTCACGGGGAGCGCTCTCAACCTGATCGGAATCGGATGCCATCACCAGCATCTTCTCGATGTGGTATTTCGGCCGTCTCTTCACCTCTTTGTAGATCTTGCCGATATATTCACCCACCAGACCGATGCACATCACTTGCACGCCGCCCACGAACCAGATCGAGAGCACGATTGACGCCCAGCCTGGAACGGCATAGCCCGACAGCTTGGCAACCAGCGCATACAAGGCGACGAGCAGACTCAGGAGCGAACACATCAATCCGATCACCGTCACGAGGCGAATCGGCTGCACGCTGAATGAAGTGATGCCGTCGATGGCGAACCCGAGCATCTTGCGCAGCGGGTACTTGGACTCCCCGGCGAACCGCTCTTGCCGCACGTAAGTAACCTGCGTGGTCTTCAGACCAAGGAGCGGCACGATGCCGCGCAGGAAGAGGTTCACTTCCTGATACTCGGCCAGTTGTTCGACCGCCCTGCGGCTCATCAGACGGTAATCGGCATGGTTGTATACGATATCGACTCCGAGACGGCTCATCAGCTTGTAGAAGAACTGGGCCGTTCCGCGTTTGAATCGCGTATCCGAGGAGCGGTCAGCACGAACACCGTACACGATCTCGTACCCTTCGCGGAATCTTCGCACAAATTCCGGAATCACCTCAATATCATCCTGCAGGTCGGCGTCGATTGAGATCACCGCATCTGAATCCTGCTTCGCTGTGAGCAATCCCGAAAGAAGCGCATTCTGATGCCCGCTGTTTCGCGCCAGCTTCAGCCCGCACAGCCGTTCTTTCTTACCGTGTAACTGTTCGATGATTGCCCAGGTTCGATCCTTGCTCCCGTCATCAACGAACAAGACATAGCTGTCCGTTGCGACCAGTTGCTCCTTAACCAGCCTGTCCAGCAACTCATCAAGGCGTTTCGCCGTTTCCGGCAATACCTCTTCCTCATTGTAGCAAGGAACTACGATACTAATCCTGGGAGGATGTTTATCTTTCCATGGTTCCATCGGTTATGCCTCCAGATCAGATCTGTTGCGATAAGAAGATCTCATTTTAGTTTACTGCGAAATCTACCAAACTCGCGCACTTTCCGCATCCATATATTGGCAGTCACAGAGCACCCGACTCCGGCCAATACCGCAAACACCGCCGTCCCGCTGTAATGGTATCGATAGGCAACTTCAGTCAACATGTGAGCTGCGGTCAGGCCAAGCACGAACAAAGCAAGCATGAGTGCGGATGTACCATGATCCTTCCGGACAAGAGCAATCAACCCAACCGCCGCATAGATGAAAGTGAAGAAATAAACGACATTCGACGCAAGCGGAATGTCCTGGTCATCCTTGGGGAGGTCCGAGTAGCGGAATGCCATCGCATCATCCCCCCAGAACAGATGGAGCTTGTCATAGAACAAGCTGATGAAGTTGATGTCTCCTTGCAAGATGCGATCCTTGGCATCCTGAAGCATCTGCCTCTGTACATCATCCGCCGTCCAGTCCGGATGCTCATTCACATAGGCAAACAGATGATCGCTGTCCGCCTGATTCCACTTTCCGCGAGATTCCTCATTAAACCCGACATAGATGTTGTAGCCGACGCTTCTGGCCGCTCTCTCGCCAAGCCTCGAATCCTGGTACCATTCGATTCCATGGCCAAGTGTCCACAAGCCAACTGCAAGGGTCAGGAGAAACAACAGCTTCCGCAGCCTGTCCGAAGACTTCGACCAATCCATCCGGATGAACGACCAGATGGCGAGCGCCAGAAACAGCACCCAGGCAAGAGGCCGGACGGCCTGGATCATCGCCAGCAGAACCGACGCTGCCAGTGCGTGAGCGATCCATCTGCCGATTGATTTCTCTGAAGCGTCCGGTTCAAACAAGCGCAGCATCCAGAGCCAGAATCCTAGGATGAGCGTGGTATACAACGGTTCAGACAACACCATCGTATTGTATATCGTTTGCGATGGGTAGACAATCCACAGCATCGACGCCAACGTGGCCGCCTGCCGGTTCAACAGCCGTTTGCTGATCAGATAGATAAACAACATGCTGACCACCGACAGAACAACATTCACCGCAGGCGCCACCAGCGATCCATCGCCAAACAAGGCGAAGAAAACGCTCAGGAAGCTGGAATAACCCAGGATATGCGGAAACAGCGCCACGTATTTCGAGCTGATCGTCCAAGATTCGGACAGAGCTTGTGCGGTTTTGTAGAAGGTGAGGTAATCCGTCTTAGGCACCGTCGGGTTATGATAAACGTATAGCCACTTCACGATCAGACATATGGCAAGCAGAATCGGGAGCAGAAACTTGCTGCCAGTGATTGTCTCCCTGACATCGGCCATGATCAAGACTGGCACCAGCAGCAGGGACAAGGCGAGAAACAGCCAGTATCTGGCGCCCTGATCTCCTTGCACATGTTCATACATGACAAGCAAACTCATCAAGCCGTAAATCCCGAGCAATATGTAAGAAGCACTTCTTGCCAGCGAGTCCTTAAGCACACCCTGTCCTCCTGTAAATCCAGATATTCTCTTATTATACTCCATGGAAAATGTCGGATAAAGGGGGTTGATAGTAGGAAGGATAGTTGGACAGAAAAAAGGCCCGCATCTGCGAGCCCTGCAAATATATATATCAATTAAAGGGGGTATGGTTACATTATAGGGGACGATTATTAAACGAGGATTAATGAAATATTACAAGACGTTTACAAAAATTAAAGCGCTTTTACAGCCTTATCCCCGTACGCCTCATCCAGTAAACGAAGTTTCTTGTCAATATATTCCATATAATGGGCGTTGTATGCCGCCGGCTCCTTCGGATTCGGCATGCGTTCGATTCGTCTTGCGCCATCAAGCTCTTCCGCTCCGTCCGCTGGCCAGACGATCTTGCTGACCGCGCCGCAGCCTAGGCCGATCACCGACTGACGCTCCTCCATCATGATGATGTTGTACAAGCTTTCCTTGCCCGGAAGCGCGTATCCGACATTCTCCAGGTTGCCGAGGATGTTCTTCTGGCGATACAGATAATATGGCACGTATCCATGCTGCTCCGTCCACTCGTTCGTCATCCGCACCATCTCTTCGATCTCATGCCGCTCCGCAACCTTGTATTGGTCACGATTCTGCGTCATGCGCGAAGCGCGTTTGAACGACAGGGTATGCACCGTCAACGATTCCGGCATCAGCTTCTCCGTCTCCTGCAGCGACCGCCTGTATGTTGCGACGTCTTCTCCCGGCAACCCGATGATCAGGTCCATGTTGATATTATTCAGCCCCATCTCGCGTGCGAGCTGGAACTTCTCAACGGTTTCCGCCACCGTGTGATGTCTGCCGATCGCGTCAAGCGTCGCCTGCGTGAAGCTCTGCGGGTTGATGCTGATACGGTCCACCTTCCAGCGCTTCATCACCTCGATCTTGTCCGGCGTGATCGTATCCGGTCTGCCCGCTTCCACCGTGAGCTCGCGGACGCGGTCCATCCCTGGGAAGCTCTCATGCATCGCGAGGAACAGGTCTTCCATCTGCTCGGCGGTGATGCTGGTTGGCGTCCCGCCGCCCCAGTAGATCGTGGTGATGCCGAGCCTATGCTCATGCAGCCATCTGCCGATGGCCCGGATCTCATGCTTAAGTCCGGTCAGGAAGCCGTCAACCGAACCGTTATTGCCGCGGATATCGTATGCCGGGAACGTGCAGTAGGCGCACTTCGTCGGGCAGAAGGGAATGCCGATATAGATGCTGACCTCCCCGTCCAAGTGGAACAGATCGGGAAGCACAGTCAGTTGGCGCTCAGCAACCTGGCTGAGCAGCTTCACCTTGCCCGGTGTCACGAGATATTCCTCCGCCAGGATGCGCTCAGCTTCAGCCTGATCGTGCTCCATGAGCAGATTGTGCATCAGTTTCGTTGGCCGTACACCAGTTAGCACCCCCCAAGGCTGTTCCAATCCCGTCGCTTCCCTGAGCAGCCCCAGTACGCATTTGAGCACCGCGCGCCGAACCGCATGCCGCCTCTCACCGCCGCTCTGCTCTCCTTGAATCATCACGGTGCCTTCCGTCTTACCGCCATCATATATGAATACGCCGCGGATCTCTTCCTGGCCTTGCGCCTCGACAAGCTCCAGCGACAGAACGGCATCCGCCTGCGCTTCGCTCTCCGTAGTCACTTCCACCATCTCGTAAAAGGCGCGCAGCATATTGAACAATTCCGTTTGATAATCCTCAAATCCCTTTCTTTCGATCCGCACGATCATCATCATTCAACCTCTTTTCCTGAAACCGAAGAAATACTTGCCCGGTTTGCGCCTGCATAACGGGGACCAATCAACCGGGCCAACGACATTGTATCACATCCATGATGTTGAGGCATACACTGCAATTCTGCGAACCAGCTCAGCCTCATGTTTTGGACGAGGAGGATCCGCTGGTTGATCTCAGGTAATAACGGCGGTTATTCGCTCTCAGTCTGGCACACAGAATGGCTGTAAGTTCGGGTGAGATTCTGCGGATACGGATCCGGGCAGATGCGCTTCCGGCAACGGTGAAGATAGGATTGGCAACATCTACATGACCAACCCCGCCATTTTCTATGCTAAGCTTATAATGTCTTGAAATCGCGATGGGCGAGTTCAAAATCTGTGAAAAGGAGGGAAAGCATGAAAAAGATCCTGGCTGCTATTGTAGCGATTGCGCTGTCCTTGACGTTTGTGAGCCCTGCGTTTGCAGCGACCAAGGCGGATGCAGTCATACAGACAGCAAAGTCTTTGATCGGCCGCGCTGAATATGATTTCGGAACCCGCGATACGCGCAATCTGATCTTCGACTGTTCCTCATTCACCCAGTACGTGTTTGCGAAGAATGGCGTCGATCTGAAATGGGGTACCCGCTATCAGAAAAATGCTGGCAAGTACGTGAGCAAAGCGAATCTGCAGAAAGGTGATCTTGTCTTCTTCAGCAGCAGCAGCAAAAGCTCTGCAATTAAACATGTCGGCATATATATCGGGAATGGCGAATTCATTCATATACTCGATGTCAGCGGCAGCGACGTGCATATCTCCAGCCTGAAAAGCGGCAAATGGGCTGACCGCTATGTGACTGCTCGTCGAGTACTGTAAGATTGACCATATACATGGGAAGCTCCTCCAACATCCACGGATGATGGAAAGAGCTTCAACTACATAAGGCCGTTTCGTCTCTTTGGAAAATAGCCATGTTCGAATAGCCGGCTCCGCTCATCTTGAGCAGGGTCCGTGGCATCCAACTGCTCCATGCTCATCATTTCGATCGATTCCCGCACATCCAGTTGCATCAGCCGCTGTTGCGGCTCTGTAACGATCATCTGCTTCGTCGATTGCCTCATTGGGGACTGCCTCACTTAAGATAAGAATGCTGTTCCATTCCCTAGTGTATCCCGCATCATGAGGCTTCAACCGTGCAGTCACATGCTGCCGATCCTTCTCACTTCTTCGACTTTTGCATCCTCCGAAACGCGATAATCACCTTCCACCTCGACCAGCCCAATCTCGCAACCCGGCCCGATCACCACCGACTTCCCACGGACAACCGATGCATTCGTATATTCCAGCTCTACTTGGTCGCCCTCGATCGTATCCGCCATCAGTTTGGGATACTTGATCTTGCGCGAGAACCATGACAACCGCTCGCGCTTCTTGCCATAGATGCGTATCGTTTCTCCGCCGATCTCCTTCGCTGAGCTGTTGCCTTCCAGCACGGCTTCGATCAGATCGGCGTTCAGCAAGCCTCTAATATTGAACGCTCCTTCCAATTTGAAGCGCTCCGCTTCGCAGTTGCTTTCGACATGAATGTTGCCGTGGCTTTCGATCTCTTCGGCTGACAAGCTGCCGTGAACGGATATCGTGCCGGACGTCTTCAGCTTCACCACGGACATGCTGCTTTCCACCGCCATGTTGCCATTCACCTCATAATGAGTGCCGGAGGCTTGGTCTTTAACCCTGCAAGAGCCATTGATCGTCGCGCGATCGGCCCGAATCGTCCCCTCAACAGAAGAACTGCCATTCGTCGTGAACGATATGCATTCCATATCGCCGGTAATTCGTCCAGAACCGTTGATCACAACCGTATCATAGCATCCTCCTGTGGATATGCCTGAACCTGCGATATGGATGCTGTTTTTGGATTCAAACGACATGTTACTCGTTCCTCCATTCATTGATTCGAATTTTGACTTGCTCCATCACCGATAGCAGCGATATGCGCTTCACCAACTTGGAGCCCGGATCAGCCTGCACCGTATTCACCTGTTCTGACAACAGAGCGATGGAAATGCCCAGCTTGCGCAGCAGGATAAGCTCCGCCTCTTTGCCCCTGACCCGATCCATGTGTTCATGCAACAACTGGAGCAGCATCGAACATTCATCGGCCGTCAGCTCGCCTGATGCAAGCGAATCCTCCAGAACCAGCATCGCCAGGACATCGTCGATACTCAGAGGAGATTTCTCGCCGATCAGCTCGAAATACCGGTTCGCGACCGATAATGAAACAATGTTTCGTTGTATCAACTCCTCGCGTTGAAACATCATGCTCTCGAGCCGCGGTGAGAACAGATCGGCCAATTCATCGAGCGACCGTTCTTCCTTCATGCCGAGGATCTTGTCGATGCGGGCGAGCATACGCTGCTTCGGGAAGAATGTCTCTTGTCCGGTAAACGTCGACTTGCGGATAAACCACTCTTCCGGGATGAGGTTCTTGCGTTTCCAGCGGTAGAGTTGACCGTAGGAGATGCCGGTCAATCTCAGCAGATCCTTCTTGGAGATCAGTTCCTCTTCCATCATTTTCACCTGCGTCCGATTTGCTTATGTCTTTCACGATGTTAATGTAACATAACATTGTTACGATGTAAAGGTTGATTGTTTCGATACTCCTTAATGCCGTCGCCAACTCTCATGAATGCAACACAAAAGCCTGCCTTCTGAATCTTCGTTCAGAAAACAGGCTTGATGGTCTTCGTGTAGAAGCGGCAACAATCGTTGCTGAGACCGTCACAAGGGAAGATAGATTCGTGTCACCGCAGACGGTCTGATTATGCCGGTTCTAGCGGCTCTCGCTGTCAATGACAAGCGTAACCGGCCCCCAATTCGTCAATTGGACATCCATCATCGCGCCGAATCTCCCTGTCTGGACGTCAACGCCATGCCCGCGCAGCAACTCGTTGAACTGCTCGTACAGCGGTTCCGCATGCTCGGGTCTGGCTGCTGCCATGAAGTTGGGACGTCGCCCTTTGCGACAATCTCCATATAGGGTAAACTGGGAAATCGACAGGATCTGACCGCCGGTTTCCAGCAGCGATCGGTTCATCTTGCCTTCCTCATCTTCGAATATCCGCAAGTTCACCAGCTTGTCCGCCATCCAGCGAATGTCTTCGATGGTATCCTCATGGCGGATGCCGACAAGCAGAACCAGTCCTTGGCGAATCTCACCGACCGTTCTGCCATCCACCTCAACTCTGGCTTCCTTGCTGCGCTGAACTACGACTCTCACGGCTACACCTCGTGCAACGAATAAATCAGTTTCATGCATGCCTACCATTATTGCATGATGCGTTGGACGGAGAAGATGTCCTTGACCCGCTTGATCTTCTCGACGATCGCATGCAGATGATCCTTGTTGCGGATCAGGATCGTAATATTGATATGTGCGATCTTGTTCTTGTCAGAACGGCCGGATACTGCGGCGATGATCGTCTTGCTCTCGGAGATGACCTGCAGCACATCGTTGAGCAGCCCTCTGCGGTCATGTCCGAGAATCTCGATCTCCACATTGTAGGTGGCGTCGACTGATTCCTCCCATTCCACCTCGATCAGGCGGTTGGACTCATCGCTTTCATCCTCCACAGGCAGGTTGTTACAGTCCGCGCGGTGTACGGACACGCCGCGGCCTCTCGTGATATATCCCAGGATCTCGTCTCCCGGCACCGGGTTACAGCATCGAGCGAAGCGAACCATTACGTTGTCAACGCCCTTCACCCTGATGCCATGGGTCGGCCTGCTCTTGCGAACAGCAGGCTTCAGCTCCTTCACTTCGCCCGTCAGCTTCAGGTCCTCTTCCTCAGGTTTGCGGAAGCGGTCCAGAAGCCGCGTACAGATCTGTGAAGCCGTTATGCCTCCGATACCCGCTGCCGACAGCATGTCCTCCACATCCTGGAAGGCGAATTTCTTCGCTACCTCCAGCATATTGTCATCAGTCATCACCACATGCGGTTCATAACCAAGTCGCTTCAGTTCACGTTCGACCGCCTGTTCGCCGGCCTTGATGTTCTCCTCGCGTTTTTCCTTCTTGAACCATTGTTTGATCTTGCTTCGCGCATTCGATGATTGGGCGATCTTCAACCAGTCCTGGCTCGGTCCGTAGGAATGCTTGGAAGTCAGGATCTCGACGATGTCGCCAGTTTTCAGCTTGTGATCAAGCGGCACGATGCGGCCATTGACCTTGGCTCCGATCGTCCGGTTGCCGACCTCGGTGTGGATGCGGTATGCGAAGTCGAGCGGAACCGAACCTGCAGGAAGCTCAATCACCTCGCCCTTCGGCGTAAATACGTAGACGAGATCGGAGAAGAAGTCAACCTTCAGCGACTCCATGAATTCCGATGCATCGCGCACCTCGTTCTGCAGCTCGAGGATTTCCCGGAACCAGTTCAGCTTCTCCTCGAAGCTGCCGCTTGGTACAACCGTTCCTTCCTTGTAGGCCCAATGCGCAGCCACGCCATATTCCGATGTCTTATGCATCTCATAGGTGCGGATCTGCACCTCAAGCGGGTCGCCGTTTGGACCGATCACCGTTGTATGCAAGGACTGGTACATATTCGGCTTCGGCATCGCGATGTAATCCTTGAACCGGCCTGGCATCGGCTTCCACAGCGTGTGGATGATGCCAAGCGTGGCGTAACAGTCTTTCACATTCTCGACCAGGACGCGGATCGCCAGCAGATCGTAGATCTCATTGAACTCTTTGTTCTGTGTGATCATCTTCTTGTAGATGCTGTAGATGTGCTTGGGGCGTCCGGAGATATCGCCGTGAATTCCCGTTTCCGCCAATTTCTCTGAGATGGTCTTGATGCATTCCTGGATGTACATTTCGCGCTCGTTGCGCTTTTTCTTCATCAGGTTAGCGATCCGGTAATATTGCTGAGGATTCAAATAACGAAGGGAGATGTCCTCCATCTCCCATTTGATCGCGGATATCCCGAGTCGGTGGGCAAGAGGACAATAAATTTCCAACGTCTCTTCAGCGATCTTGCGCTGCCGATCTTCGGATTGGTATTTCAGTGTGCGCATATTGTGCAGACGATCGGCCAGCTTGATCAGGATCACGCGCAGATCCTGCGCCATCGCAACGATCATCTTGCGATAGTTGGCGTTCTGTTGCTCTTCCTTCGTCTTAAACTGGATCTTCTCCAGCTTCGTCAGGCTGTCGACCAGCATCGCGCAAGTGAAGCCGAATTTTTCCCGCACCATCTCCAGGGTGACATTGGTATCCTCAACCACGTCATGAAGCAGAGCTGCCTCGAGAGTTGTCGCATCGAGCTGCATATCAACCAGGATCTCCGCCACGGCGAGGGGATGGAGAATGTACGGCTCGCCTGATTTGCGGATCTGTCCGGCGTGTGCCTGCTCCGCGAACTTGTATGCTTCTCGTATTCGCTCCAGGTCATTCGGTTTTAGGTACTTGCCGGCCTTCTCCAGCAGTCGTTCGATGCCCATTTGAATTCCTTCCTCTAACGTTTGCATAGCAGCCGCCTCGATACTAAGGTTTTCTATTCATTATGAATGTTCATGGCGCAGACGTCAATATGACGAACTCACATTGGGTATATTCCCCGCTGATGCAGGATCTGCCCACTCATCTTGCGCTTCGGCGCCTCTCACAAGTGCAACATCCAGCCTAACATCATGGCGGTGTCGGAACGTCATGCCGCGATGAAGCGCATCCGCCGTCCATTCATGAATACGTCACAAGCGACTGGATCGGAACATCTCCAAGCTTGCTCCGGCCTTCCAGGTATGACAGCTCGATCAGGAAGGCTGCGCCAACCACATGGCCCCCAAGACGGCGAACCAGCTCGATGCAGGTCGAGATCGTTCCGCCCGTGGCGAGCAGATCATCAGCGATCAGCACATTCTGTCCCGGACGAATCGCATCTTCGTGGACGGCCAGCTTGTCCTTGCCATACTCCAGCGAATAATCCGCCTCGATCGCAGCATACGGCAACTTGCCGCTCTTGCGGATCGGCACGAAGCCCACTCCAAGCGAATAGGCGAGCGGAGCTCCGACGACAAAGCCGCGAGCTTCCGGACCGGCGATCACATCGATCTTCCAGTCCTGGAGCTGCTGTCTCAACTGATCAATGGCTTGCCTATAGACCTCCCCGTTCTGCAGCAGTGTCGTAATGTCCTTGAATCTGATGCCGGGCTGCGGAAAGTCCGGGATAACGCGAATATAGTCTTTGAAATTCATATCGAGTCCCACCTTTTATGATGATTGGAATGGAATAACTTCATATATGAAAGAATGCACATGATCGCCTGATGCTATGTCACGCCAATCCGATGTGCGAGGAAAGGCAATGGCGCATCCACCAACTCGTGACCACTTCAAGGGTGATGAAGCTGTCCTCCTCACGGCTCGCTGCGAAGCATGCGCTGAGTCAAGCCGTATAAACGCTGCGGCTGCCGGTTCGGGCAAGTTCCGTCATATGCTGCGCCAATTGCTCCGTTGACATCAGCAGGTAGTGCTCCGCCAGTCTCTGCCCCTCGGATCGCCGCTTGAATCTTGACGAGGTGGCCAGATCACGGGGGGCTGGATTGTACACAAACTCATATTGGCTTCCGTTGTAGGTGATGAATTCCAGTTCCTCGAATACCCGAATGATAAACGCGATGTCGTTCACCATAAGTCCGGTACGCGTACTCAAGTTGCGAAGGAAGCCCCGATCATCGGCCGCCCACTTCTGGCATTGCTTGAGGTAAGCGTAGATATGCTTGAACCCCTCTCTGGGTGGACAACCGGCCGCGAGCTCTTCGGCATCCGCGAACCAGACGCAGATCCGTTCCAAGCCGTCACCGCAGGCGGCTAACATTCGTTCAAGCGCCGTCTGGTTATGCGGCAACTGCACCAGCACCATATCGCGCGGCTTCCCACCTGACTCCGGATCTGCCGGAGATAATCGGCCGTCCGCATCCAGCAGCCAGATCCGCCGCTTGCCGAACATCGCGGTGATGATGTCTCGCCAGCAAGACACTTCGTCACAGAGGACGAACTCCGTCTCGTCACGCAATCCGGGATACACTCTTCCGGCAGGGCGATCACTTACGCCCCGCATTCCAGCATTCACCGATTTCCCAACGGCACGCTGGGCGTCCTCCCTTATCCCGACATATCCCAGTTCTCCGCTCGCCACTGGCTTGAGACCGCGCCAATCAAACACCTGCAAGTGGTTCACGCGGATATCCGATATAAGCAACTGAGGCTTTCGGGTCCCGTTCCATTCGTTCACCTGCAGCTCGCCGATCACATCCACGCGCGATGTTGGCGCGATATGCGGCTGCAGCGAGCCGATGCCGAAGCCAACCGCATCCAGCACCTGCCCGTTCTCGCGATCGATCAGTTGCAGCTTCAGGTGCAGATTGTCCTTGCCGATCTGGCGCAGCTCCTTCACCGTTACGCTTTCCAGCAGGAACTTCGGCGAACGGTTGCCGAGCCCGAAAGGCGCGAGCTGCTCCAACTGCTCGATCAGATCCACCCGGCAGTCGCCAATCTCAAGCCGAATATCCGCTTCCGTTACCGGGATATAATCTTCCGCGCTTAGCCAATCGCGCGCCAATTGGTTCAACCGCTCGTTCAACTCCTCCAGCCGGTCAGCCAGGAGCGACATGCCCGCAGCAGCCTGGTGGCCGCCGAAGTGATCCAGGATGGGCGCACACTCGGTCAGTGCCCGATAGATGTCGAAGCCGCGGATCGAGCGAGCCGAGCCCTTGGCCATGCCGGTTTCCGCATCGATCGTGAAGACGAGCGTTGGCCGGTAATATCTTTCGAGCAGCTTGGCTGCCACGATCCCGATGACCCCGGCATTCCATCCTTCGCCGCTGGCGATGATGACCGGGGGAAGCTCTTCACCGTACCTCTCTTTCAACTGCAGTACAGCCTCCTCGAGAGTCTCCTCCACGATCCGCTGCCGATCGCGGTTCAGCTCATCCAGCTCCTGTGCGAGGAGGTAGGCTTCCTGCTCATGTTCCGTTGTGAGCAGCCGCACCGCGGAGTCCGCAGATGTCAAGCGGCCGCTCGCATTAATGCGCGGTGCGATGGCGAACCCGATATGGCCTGCGCTGATCTCCTTGTCAGCGAGACCTGATGTATGGAACAGGGCCGACAGGCCAACATACGACGTACGTTGCATGCGCTTGAGTCCCATCTTGACGAGCGTTCGATTTTCATCGACGAGCGGCATCAGATCGGCGATTGTGCCAAGCGCTGCAAGCTCCGCCAATCTGTCTGGCACACGTTCCAGCAACGCCTGCGCCAGTTTGAATGCCACGCCGACTCCGGCCAACTGCTTGAACGGATATGGACATCCTGGCTTCTTCGGGTTGATGACCGCAAGCGCTGAAGGCAATCGTTCAGGCGGTTCATGGTGGTCGGTGATGATCAGGTCAATGCCCAATTCAGCCGCATGCTTCGCCTCCTCATACGCGCTGATCCCGGTATCCACCGTGATGATCATGTCAACGCCTTCCTCTTTCGCCCGGTCCAGCGCTGGGATATTCAAGCCATACCCTTCCTGCACACGATGCGGAATATAATAGTCATAGTTGGCGCCCAGCTCCCGCATGAGCCAGATCATCAGTGAGGTGCTGCTGATCCCGTCAGCATCGTAATCGCCATAGATGCGGATGCGCTTACCCGTCCGGATCGCCTCGCGAATCGCCGTTACCGCGTTCTCCATGCCATCCAGGAGCAGCGGATCATGGAGAGCATCCTCCCCAGCGTGGAGGAAACGTTCCACCTGCTCAGGTTCAGAACAGCCTCTAATCAGGAGCAGCCTGGCGACAAGCGGATGGATACCGCATTGTTCTGCCAGGCGCTCCGCCTCTGCTTCATCGATTTGTTGTACGATCCAACGCGTCTTGGATGCAAGCACCCGCTTCTCCCCTCCCTCTTCGTCTGTTCAAAGCTCCGTGCTGCTGCCTGGCCAGCCTTTCCCCGTTCCGGCTGGCCGCTGCCATCTGCACAGGAGCACACCAACGTCCGCTCTAGTGCAATAACGTTGGCCGATCTCCGTCGTCCCGGTCATAACCGGCGTTATATGGGAAGGACGGGTCGTATGGATTGACGTGGATGAATACGTCCGATATGTTCGAGTATTTTCTCAGCAGGGTCATCTTCACGTTCCGCGCGATCTCATGCCCTTCCAGCACCGTGATCTTCGGATTCACGCTGATCTTCACATCCACGACGAGATACGGGCCAAGCTCACGCGCCCGCAGGTCATCGATCGCCTGTACTCCTCTGACACTCCGGATCGTCTCGTACAGATGCTGGGAATCTTCCTCATGCAGCACGTGATCCATCGTGTTGTGTATCGACTCGCGGATCAGATCATAGCCCATCTTCAATACCATAAGTGCAACAACACAGCCGGCAACTGGGTCCAGATAGTATAGCAGCGGAGCTCCCATATATCCGCCGAGCATCGCTCCACCTACCCCAAGCAGGGCAGCGATCGAGGAATAAACGTCCGAGCGATGCTCCCAGGCATTGGCGATAAGCGCCTGGCTGTTCAGCCTTTTGCCCAGCCGGTATTTGTATTGGAACATCGCTTCCTTGACGACGATGGAGATCACGATGGCGATCAGGGCGATTCCCTTCGGCGCTTCCGCCACACCGCCTGCGATCGATTTGACCGAACTGATGGCGATCTCCAGTCCCACATAGACGAGCAGCAGCGAGACGATGATCGCGGCGATCGATTCGGCTTTGCCATGGCCGTACGGATGATCCTTGTCCGGCGGTTTGTGTGCCGCTTTGAGACCGATCAGCACGATGATTGAACCGCCGATATCCGATGCCGAATGGGCGGCATCGGCGATCAACGCCTTACTGCCTGATATCCATCCAATGATGAACTTCATCAGAGCAAGTGCGGCGTTGCCGACGATGCCGATCCACGCACCTCTTGATGCTTGTGTCAATCTTTGATCCGTCATGACAGACCCCTTTGGTTGTATATCACTTTCTTCTTTGTCTGTATAGCTTATTCCGCCGCAGCTTTCTTGGTCTGATTCAATGTCTTGCTCTTAAGCGCAAGCCAGATCGGACTGGCGATGAAGATCGATGAATAACCGCCGAAGGCCAAGCCGATCGTGATCGCCAGCGAGAACAGGAAGATCGACTTGCTGCCGAAGATGAGCAGGGCGATCGAGGTGACGAGCACGGTGAGCAGCGTATTGATCGTCCGGCCGAGCGTCTGCCACAAGCTGTTGTTGACCAATTCCTTGAGATCTTCCTTGTTCTTGATCTTGGCGAAACGCAAGTTATCGCGGATACGGTCGAAGATAACGATCGTATCGTTGATCGAATAACCGATGATCGTCAGGATCGCGGCGATAAATGTCAGGTTCACTTCCAACCGGAAGATGGAGAAGATGCTGATGACGACAAACGCGTCATGCAAGAGCGCAATGATCGCGGCGATAGCGAATCTCCATTCGAAGCGGATCAGCATGTAGATCATGATGAACAGGCTCGCCGCCCCGATCGCGATCAAGGCTAAGTTGCGCGTTTCAAACGCCAGCACCGGGTCGACGGTGTTCTGCTCATAGGAAGCTGCTCCTTCGCCATAGCGAGCCGTCATCGCCGCCTCCAAAGCGTCGATCTCCTCCTCGCTGAGCACATTCTCGAATCGCAAGGTGATCCGGTCGCGATCAGTACCGCCGATGGTGCGTTTCGCCGGATCGAGTCCCGCTTCTTCGAGCACCTCATCCACCGCCTCCTGAGTCGTGCCCTGGTTCAGCATGATGTCGAGCGTCGTACCTGCCTTGAAATCAACGCCATAGTGCATGCCCACAGCGAGTAGCATGATCACGCCGAGCAGCGTGACGGCGATGGAGAACGTGTAAGCCTTCTTGCTGTGGCGCACGAAATCAAACTTGCTGATCGCCTTCTCATGCAGTTCGCCCTTGGCGGAGATGCTTCTGATTTCAGATGGTTTCACGCCGAAGTACGAAGGCTTATTGAACTTGTTGGTGCGCACCAGCCACAGGATGAGCAATCTGGACAAACCCACATTGGTCAGCATACCGACGACGATGCTCAGGATGAGCGTAAGCGCGAATCCCCTGATCGATCCTTGGCCAAGCGCGAACAGTACCGCCGCAGCGATGACCGTTGTCAGGTTGGCATCAACGATCGTGCGGAACGAAGTTTTCGACCCGGAGCGAACCGCTGACAGGACGCTCTTGCCCACACGCAGCTCTTCGCGGAACCTTTCGTAGGTGATGATATTCGCGTCAACCGCCATCCCGATCCCAAGCACGAAGGCCGCGATACCGGGAAGCGTCAGCGTCGCATTGAGCAGGTTAAACACGATCAGGAGCAGCCAGACGTAAACAATCAACGTAAACGACGCTACCAGACCCGGCAAGCGATAATAGACCGACATGAAGACCAGAATCAGGATGGATCCGATAATTCCGGCAAGCATCGTCTGTTCCAACGAGGCTTGTCCGAGAGAAGCGTCAACTTGCTGGATGTATTTCTCCGTCAGCTTGAGCGGCAATGCGCCCAGATTAATCGTATCGGCGAGCTCTTGCGCTTCCTCAACCGTACGATTGCCGCTGATCGTTGCCTGACCGCCGGCCAGAGGCCCTTGGACCACTGGCTCAGATATGATCTGATCATCCAGCATGATCGCCAGTACCTTGCCCGTCAGCCTCGTAGTGATGTCGAGAAATTGCCCCGCATCCTTCACCTTGATGGCGACCATAGGTTGCTTTAGTTCGTCGTATTCGACTCTGGCAGAATTCTCAACAAAGTCCGTTCCGCGCAATTCAATCTTGCAGTAACCTTCTCCAGGCGCACAGCCGTCAGCACTGCGAAAGGTCAGCACCGCAGGGTCCTTCATGCGCTGGCGCACTTCATCGATATTCTCAACGCCGGCGATACGGACGCGGATGCGGTTCTCGCCTTCCGGATTGATCTCCGGCTCGCCCACGCCGCCGACGACATCGGCTCTTTTCTGCAGATTTTGCGCCGTAACAACCAGTGCATCCCGCGTGACAACTTGTCCTTCTTCAAGCGGGGAAGCCTCGTATAAAATTTCAAAACCGCCCTTCAAATCGAGTCCGAGCTTCACGGAATCGAGAATGCCAGGGACGGTTCCCACAATGATCGCCAACGAGGCGAGCACGGTTATCACAAATGTGACTAATCTTTTCATGTAAGGCCATACTCCCTTCAACGCTCAAGTATTACCTATTATACTAGTCGTTTTTTTCAATGGCAAACAGGCGGCGGCGCAGCCGTCGCCTATACTATTCGAGGAAATGCTTCCCCTTATACGCGCTGAGCGTCAGCCAGTTCATATAATGCGTCGGCCTTAGCGACAGGATATCGTTGATCAGCTTGTGCAGCGGCGGGATGCCTGTCTGCGCATACTTCTCGCTGACGAAATCCCATATATCCTTGCCTGTCACGCCCTCATATCCCAGCATAGCAAACTCTTCTGCCTTGCTCATGCACAGTTCCTCAATCACCTGGTTCAAATAAGCTTCATCTATCCCATCATCGCCCGACCATTCACTCGACTCAGCACTCTCCACATCGAACTCGCCTTCGCCTGTAAATTCATTCGCGTGTTCCTCCGCCTGTGTGTCCGTCAACCCGGCTTCCTCGCGCTCAAGATCTGCTCCGCTTTCCACAACATTCGCATCATGTTCCATAACTTCCTCAGCCTTCTCTTCTTGTTGTTGGGGGATATCATCTTCTTCACTTACCGTCTCACGATCTGTTACATCATCATGGTCAGCGCTGTCAGCCTCAACGGTTGCGGGATGAATCTCTTCCGCATGGCGCTCATCGTCTGGCTGATTGTCCTCCAGCTCTTTGCCCTTCACGTCTTGGACCAACATTCTTAGGTTTTCCGCCTGATCCTTGTTGTCGTGCGGTTCGCTGTTCTTGTGCGCTTGATCCATCCTCATTCGCCTCCCGTTTATGATGTTCGACAGTCAGAGACTTGAAGCTGATCCCCATATCTTGTTATATTTCGCCGTACAGGTACGATATTCCTGCCAGATGAAAGGCTTACATCCTTAAGCATGGCCAAACTTTTCAGCATAGGCTTGACCCGAGCCCGCATAAGCATGGAATAGGCTGGAATAGCGTTCGATGAAGGAGCAGTGCATGAAGTGAACAAGGTCAAACAATCGTTTATTCACGGTACGATCATCCTGCTGGCCGCAGGCATCATCAACCGCATCCTCGGCTTCGTTCCGCGCATGACGCTGCCGCGCGTCATCGGCGCGGAGGGCATCGGGCTGTATCAGATGGGGTATCCGCTGCTCAACATCTTGCTTACGATCATCACGGGAGGGTTGCCGCTGGCGATAGCGAAGCTGGTCTCGGAAGCGGAATCAGCCGGAGACGAACGGGCCGTGCGCCGCATCCTCCGCATCTCGTTGCTGTTCGTCATCGGGGCAGGGATTACCCTTTCCGCGTTGTGCCTGTGGATCGCCCCTTGGGCAGGCACCAGACTCATGACCGACTCCAGAGTCGTGCCGGTCATCCTGGCGATGAGCCCGATCATCCTGGTCGTCGGCATCTCCTCTGTCTTCCGCGGTTATTTCCAGGGACGCCAGAACATGATTCCCACCGCCACTTCTCAAATCATCGAGACGATCATGCGCATCGGTGCCATGCTCATCCTGGCCTGGTTCCTGTTGCCTTACGGCATCGAATGGGCAGCCGCAGGCGCGATGCTCGGCGTTCTGACCGGCGAGATCAGCGGGTTGGTCGTCCTTCTGATGCAATACCGCAGCTACAGAGCCTTAAGCACCCCGAAGTACTTGCCGCCATCGGCCGAAGGCCCCCAAGACGTACCCTCCCGGGAGCACGCTTCTTTCCGCAAGTTTATGCGCGTCTCCATTCCAGTCACGGCGAGCCGCCTGGTCGGTTCAGGCTCCTACTTCCTGGAATCAATCTTCACCGTGCAGAGTCTGGCCGCTGCAGGCATCGCCACCGCGGCGGCGACCGCCCAATATGGCGCTCTGCAAGGGATGATCATCCCGATCCTGCTCTTGCCAGGCGTGCTGACCTACTCTCTGTCCGTATCGCTTGTCCCATCGTTGTCCGAAGCGGCAGCTCGCGGCGACACGGCGATGATTCACAAGCGGCTCCATCAATCGCTTCGGCTAGCTCTTGTCACCGGTGCGCCGTTCGCCGTCATGATGTATGTGCTGGCCGATCCACTCACTTATTATCTGTATGCCGACGATTCAGTCGGCCATATGCTGCGTCTCATGGCTCCCGTGGCGATCTTCCTGTATTTCCAAGGCCCGCTACAGGCTGCGCTGCAAGCGTTGGATCACCCCGGACAAGCGCTGTTCAACTCCTTCGCCGGAGCCTGCATCAAGCTGTCCCTGATCATTCTCCTGGCAGCCAAGCTAAAGCTCGGCATCGTCGGCGTCATCATCGCCATCAACATCAATATCGTACTGGTCACCCTGCTGCATTACTGGAGCGTGGTGCGCAAGATCCGCTTCCGCATGAAATGGGGCGACTTCTTCTCCGTCGCCCTCTGTTCAGCCGTTATGGCAGGAGTGATGTGGATCATCCAATCGGATCAGTGGCATGCTTCCGGCCTCATCAAGCTGCTCGCAGCCATCAGCGGCGGCCTGATCGTCTATCTGATCAGCGTATACGCCAGCGGCATCATCGACAAACATGATCTGGTCCGCATCCCATGGATCGGCCCGCGCCTTCGCCGGAACAACAGGTCATAGCGCTGTCCAGTCTATCTCCGCGTTCTTCGGTTATCCTTGCGGTCGATGTACAGCTCTCCCTTGTGATCCAGCGTGCAGAGGAACACGTCCTTGAAATCTTCGACACCGCGCCTGCGAATCTGATCCTTGAGCCAGAATCTCGTCTGACCGATCTTCTGCAGGTTATCATCCTGCACCTTGCCATCCATGATCAGGGGCAACGGCAGCCCCTCGTACCGGATGTTTACCTTGGGCTGTGGAGTTCTCTCTTTGCCCATGCTTCCCTTGTCCACGACGGTCAGCTTGCCGGTCGTTTCGAGTATCGCAAATTCCACATCCGCCGGGTTGGGCACCTTGTTCTCCCGAAGTTGCAGGAGCAGATCGTCAAGCGTATATCGCTGCTTGCGCATCTCCTCGTCGCGGATCTCACCGCGCTCGATGATCACGCTGGGCGGGCCGTCGAATTTCCTCCGCAGCGACTCATTCTTCAGGGTGACGAATGACAGCACGATCTGTATCGCTACCAGCATGCCCATCGGCACGATGCCTTCCCATATGTTCTTATCCGGGTCATCGATGACGAGAACCGCCAGTTCCGCGATCATGATGGAGTTGACAAAGTCAAATACCGACAGCTTACCGATCTCACGTTTCCCCATTAACCGTAGCGCCAAGAAAACCAAGAAGTAGATCAGAACGGTTCGCACAAGAATGATCAGCAGATCAAGATTCATCGCAGGTCCCTTCACTTTCCATGGTCTGATGGTGGATTCGTTCTTGCGTTCATTGGTACTGAGTATTGTGACCGCTGCGATTTTCAAACATGCGAATGATTGCTAATCAATTGTTGGCAATGGAACGCCCGGAAAACTCACGGGAAAGTTCTATCTGCCAAAGCTTGACCATACAATGAAAGCAAAACATCTTCTACGCTTGGGAGGATAATCGGATGAGCACATCGGGAAATCTGAGTCAGGTTAAGGTCAAACCGCCAATCTTGACGGGCCTCGTCTATGCTTTCATCTTCATGGCCATATGCACGGTCGTTCTCTCTCTCATGCTGTGGCTGAGCGATTTCGGCGAACATTCTCTTGGCACCGCGGCTTACGTCGTCCATGGGGCATCCGTGCTGACCGGAGGATTTGCCGCGGGCAGGCATTCACTGCGCAAAGGGTGGATGAACGGCGGGCTGGTTGGCATCCTGTATGCGTTGATCATTTTTCTCGTGGGCTTCCTCGGATTCGATGCCGGCGCATCCTTGCAAACGCTGATCCTGTTTGCCCTCTGCGCCGTCGCATCCGCTATCGGCGGGATTTTCGGAGTGAATACACGTAGATGAATGCAAAACTGCCTCGCAGGCTTCAGCGGCTCCCTGTCCGGAATCGCGTCAGTTGCGAGGCAGTTTCATGTTGACGATCATTCTTTCACGTCAGATGGTTGATCTTTAGCTTCTTCTTTCTTGTCTTCCTTGCCCGCTTTCTTCTCGTCCGCATTCGGGCTGGAGACCACATTGTTGACTGCGGAGCGGTCGAACGTCAGCTTCGTGGATTCGTTCACCTTCAACACGACGATGTCGTCGGTGAGCGAATCGATCGTGCCATGCAGGCCGCCGATCGTCACGACCTTGTCGCCTTTCTTCAGCGCATTCAACATCTGATTACGCAGCTTGTTGCGCTTTTGCTGCGGACGGATGAGCAGGAAGTAGAAGACGACGAACATCAGGATGAATGGGATAAGCAGTTGGAATAGACTTCCACTCTGGGCTGCAGCATCTTGCAGATACATATTGCTTCTTCCTCCTTCGATGTGGGACTAGAACCCGCTTTCATGGGCATGCATCTGGTACTTCTCGAAAAACTCGTCACGGAAATCGAGCAGCCTGTCTTCCATAATCGCCTGTCTGATCTTCCGCATGAGATTGATCAGGAAATACAGGTTGTGATAGGTCGTCAGGCGAATGCCAAATGTCTCGTCTGCCTTGATCAGATGACGTATGTATGCACGGGAATAGTTGCGGCATGTATAGCAATCGCACTCCGGATCAAGCGGTCCGAAATCATCTGCGAACCGGGCATTGCGCACGACGAGACGTCCGCCGCTGGTCATCGTCGTCCCGTTCCGGGCGATGCGGGTGGGCAGCACGCAATCGAACATGTCAATTCCGCGAATCGAGCCTTCGATCAGTGCGTCCGGTGAACCAACCCCCATCAGATACCGGGGCTTGTCCGCTGGCAGATAAGGCACGGTGGCCTCTAGCATCTCATACATCAATTCTTTCGGTTCACCGACACTCAGTCCTCCAATAGCATACCCCGGAAAATCCATGGAAGTCAACTCCAAGGCGCTCTGCTTGCGCAATTTTTCGTACATGCCGCCTTGGACAATGGCGAACAGAGCCTGATCATGCGGCCGGGCGTGAGCCTTCAAACATCTCTCCGCCCAGCGCGTCGTCCGTTCCAGAGATTGCTTCACATAGCTCTCATCAGCCGGATATGGAGGACATTCGTCAAATGCCATCATGATATCCGGACCTAGCGCGTTCTGGATCTCCATCGCCTTCTCCGGGGAGAGGAAGAGCTTGTCGCCGTTCAGATGAGAGCGGAACGTGACGCCCTCCTCCGTGATCTTCCGAAGCTCGCTCAGGCTGAATACCTGGAAGCCGCCACTGTCGGTCAGGATCGGCCGAGGCCAGTTCATGAATTTGTGCAGTCCGCCGGCTTGCCGGATGAGCTCATGCCCTGGGCGCAGGAACAGATGATAGGTGTTGCTCAGGATGATCTGGGCATCCATCTCCATCAGCTCTTCCGGGCTCATCGTCTTCACCGTCGCCTGCGTGCCCACCGGCATGAAGGTCGGCGTCTCGATGATGCCGTGCGGCGTATGGATGCGTCCGAGCCTGGCGCCGGACTGCTTGCATGTCTTAATCGCTTCATAACGCACTGGATAAGTCAACGAAGCTCCACCTTTCACTTGCATTAATAAATAAACATCGAATCACCGAAGCTGAAGAAGCGGTACTTCTCCCGCACGGCGATCTCATAGGCGCGCAGCACGTTCTCCCTGCCGGCGAGAGCGCTGATCAACATGAGCAGCGTAGAGCGCGGCAGATGAAAGTTTGTGATGAGCGCATCAACGAGCCGGAACTCATAGCCTGGATAGATGAAAATGTCCGTCCAGCCGCTGGTTGCCTGTAGAGGCGCATCCTCAAACTTCTGCGCGACCGTCTCGAGCGTGCGGCAGGAAGTCGTGCCAACGGCGATGATCCGGCTGCCTTCCGCCTTCGCTTCATTCAGCAGACGAGCGGTCTCCTCCGGCAGTTCATAATACTCGGCATGCATCTTGTGCTCCTCGATCCGCTCCACTGAAACCGGGCGGAATGTGCCAAGGCCGACATGCAGTGTCAAGAACGCGGTACGAACCCCTTGCTCGCGCAACTGCTGAAGCAATTCGTCGGTAAAGTGCAGTCCGGCTGTCGGAGCTGCTGCCGAACCTGGATGCTTGGCGTACACGGTCTGATAGCGCTCCTTATCATCCAGCTTCGCTTTGATATACGGAGGCAGCGGCATCTGCCCCAATGTGTCGAGGATCTCCAGGAAGATGCCGTCGTAGCGGAATCGGACGATGCGTCCTCCTTCCGGCAGTTCCTCTTCAATCTCCGCGCTGAGAAGCGGTCCTTCCCCATCATAATCGCCGAAGTCCACAACCGCTCCGACCTTAAGCCGTTTGCCGGGTCTAGCCAGCGTCTCCCAACGGTCGTCACCAAGTTGCTTGAGCAGGAGCAGCTCCACATTCGCACCGCCGCCGCGCTTACGCCCGATCAGCCGCGCCGGGATGACCCGGGTATTGTTCAGCACCAGCGTGTCGCCTGGGCGCAGCAAGCGGGCGAGATCGCGGAACGTATGGTGCCCGATCTCGCCCGTGCGCTTGTCGAGCGTCATAAGACGGGAGCTTGATCGCTCGCTCAGCGGCGTCTGTGCGATCAAGCTCTCCGGTAGTTCATAATCAAATTGGTTGATGTCCATCTAAATATTCATCCTTTAACAACTTCCACATCTTTGTAGTAGTATTGGAGGATACTCTTGTAATCATACCCGAGATCCGCGAGCGCCTTGGCACCATATTGGGACATGCCAAGCCCGTGGCCGTAACCGCGTCCGACGAAGCGGAACTGGGCGTCCAGGGTACCGACCCTTGCTTTCCTGGAGCCGTTCATGGCGATCAGATATTCGCCAGTAAGCTCGCCTGCGGAAGCGGACTTGCCGGAGATTACATAGAACTGTCCACTGCTGTTCTGCACATTCACCGTGCGGCCTCCTGCCCCAAGGATCGTCAGGTCGTTCGTTTGATCAATGTCGAAACGCGTGCTTCGCAAACCGCCCAACACGGTGCGATAGGCGTCCGGGTACGAGACATCGATCTGCTGGCTGTCGTTGGCGATGACCGTCTTGACGCGTCCTGAGGCTCCCCGCTCGCCAACCTTGAGCGAACGAAGCGGTGTGTTGATCGGCGACTTCGCATACTGATTGATGCGGGTGGCCAGGGCATCAGCCTTCCACAGTGCCGAGATCCAACTGTAAGCGTTGGTCTCCTTGACGGTTTCCACGACGACCAATTGATCGCCTTTGTTCACTTGTGTGATCGGTGTGCCGGTTGTATCCGGAGTAGGACGCACATTTACACTGTTCTCGATGACGCTAGCCAGTTGCAACCCTGCCGCATTCGTTCCGGACAGTGTGACGAGGTCCTGACGGACATAACCGACCTTGCCGCTTGGAAGGACAACGCGGTACCAGGTATACCTGCCCTCTTCGGCGATATCGTCCGGACTCGGTACACTATGAAGATACGAGACAGCCGTACCCCATACTTCCGCCGTCTCGCTGGTGAAGCCTCCGGCGTTCGAGGAATAGAACGGCGTGATCAGCGATTGATCTTTCTTGTTCACGATGACTTCGGATGCCGTCGCATCAACGGCCTTGATCACCGTGGCGGATTCTGTGCCGTAGCCATAATAAGCCTGGTCGTAAGTCGTGTCGGAGATATGCGCGATACCATACTTCATGCCCTGCTGCAGCGCATAAGTACGCGCTGCAACCGCCTGGGCTTTAAGCGCCTCCTGCGGGAAGCTGCCGCCCATCTCGTTGCTCACCACAGCGTACAGGTATTGCTCGAAAGGCAATTCATTGATCAGCGCGAGACGCCCATTATAGGTGGTCAACTCCATGCTGCCGCGATAAGTTCGCCCATACCGTTCGGTCACCTTGATGCCAGGCGCAGATGCCGAATACCAGACCTTCTGATTGTTGGCACTGTAGAAGTAATGCGCGACCGGATTCGCATCGGTGTAGTCTGCTCTTTTATAGAGATATGGCAAGTTCGTGTCCACGACCGTCAACGGGAAATCCGGCACCAGAGACAGCGTCTGATTCAGCACGGCGTCCCGCTGTTCAGGCGAACTTGCTTCACCGATCCATACGGAATAGACCAACTGCTGGTTCGCACTTTCGTGGTACGCGATCTCCGCCTGGATGCCACGCGCCTGGTACACCTTCTGCACCGCTTGCGCTTCCTGTTCGGTTGTGAAGCTGCCCGCAGACAGATGATAAGGTCCCAGGATTTGGGTGGCGAAGCCTGCCACCAGCGATGCAACCGCGCTGTTACCGAGGAGTCGGTCCTTGGCTGCTGTAGCCTCCTGCAGGCTGTTGAAGCCGCTCACCACGACCTGATAGTACACAACGCCGTTGCGTTCCGAACTGAACACGAATGCACGCTCACGCGACGACGTCAACGCACTTGCAAGTTGAGACGAAACGGCTCGCGCCGCGTTCAGATTATCTGACTCGTACATCAGTAGCCGGTATTGATCCACGCTGAACCTGACGCTCGCACCGCTGTCCACCGTCAGCCAGTTGCGCACCCCTTCCGGGGCACGCAGTCCGATCTGTGCCGGTGCATCGATGGACAGTGTCACCGCGGGGACCATATCGCGGGTCTGGATGAACAGTGCGACCCGGATATGGTCAAGCTTGGGAGTAGCCGCCTTCGCGGTCTCCTGTTGTACAGGAATGATGATTGACGTAATCAGCAAAGCTGACAAGAGTACCAGGATGAACTTGTGTAATCGGCTGCTTCTCATTGTCATAACGCGTATTTCCGCCTCTCTGTCTTCTTGGTTCCTCGTGCTGATCTGAGGACAACCTCCGTACCATCAGCATCTATAACAGTTAGACTTGTCCGTTGACGAAAAGTTGCTTCTCCTGAGAAAATACGACCTCAATTGACCGCAACTTTCCCTCCGGCGCCTGCATCACCCGTATGCCGGTGAGTTTCCCTGCCTCATACCGGCATTCCCGTTGATTCGTCGCTGTCAGGCAGGTCATTCATCTCTGCCATTCGCATATGGCCGAGTCCAAGCCGGCAGTTCGGCATCTTCCCCGATCCGGCAGTTGGCGGCAGCAGCACACGCTTGCTCTCGTAGCGCCATAAGCGTCATCTCGCATCTGCCGAGCGAGGACGCCCGCCTTGGTCAGTCTTTCTTCGGATAGGGGATGCCGAGATGGCGGTATGCCTGTTCCGTCGCCATCCGGCCGCGCGGCGTTCGTTGCAGGAAACCGATCTGCAACAGATACGGTTCATACACATCCTCAATCGTCTGACCTTCCTCGCCGATCGTCGCTGCGATCGTGTCGAGGCCGACAGGGCCGCCGCGGAAATGGCGGATGATTGCATCGAGCATCTTGTGGTCGATGCTGTCCAGGCCAAGCGGATCGATGCGGATCATCTCCAGCGCTTCCCTCGCAATGTCGAGCGTGATCGTGCCGTCCCCGCGCACCTGCGCATAGTCTCGGACGCGCTTGAGGAGCCGGTTCGCGATGCGTGGCGTCCCCCGCGAACGCCGTCCGATCTCCTGCGCCGCTTCACCTACGATATGAACGCCGAGGATGTCGGCAGCGCGGCTGACGATAAACGTCAATTCGTCGATCGTATAATATTCCAGCCGCGTCACGACACCGAAACGGTCGCGCAGCGGCGCCGATAGCAATCCTGCCCGCGTGGTTGCACCGATCAGCGTAAATGGCGGCAGATCCAGCCGCACCGAACGGGCGCTCGGCCCCTTGCCGATGATGATGTCCAGCGCATAGTCCTCCATCGCGGGATACAAAACCTCCTCCACAGAGCGGTGAAGACGGTGGATCTCATCGATGAATAACACATCGCCCTCCTGGAGGTTCGTCAGGATGGCAGCCAGATCTCCCGGCCGCTCGATCGCTGGTCCAGAAGTTGTGCGCAGATTGACGCCCAGCTCGTTGGCGATGATATGGGATAAGGTCGTCTTCCCGAGCCCTGGAGGGCCGTACAGCAGCACATGATCGAGCGCTTCCCGGCGCATCTTGGCGGCTTCAATATAGATCTTCAGATTCTCCTTCGCCTGCTGCTGGCCGATATATTCCGCCAGATACCGGGGACGAAGGCTCAGTTCAACCTCTTGATCCTCCATCATCAGATTGGCGGAAATGATGCGATCCTCCATTCCAGCTCCTCCTCTGTCAGATAAACGTGCATCGTTCCACTTCCATGCGTCCTTGGACGCGGTCTGCATCGGCCTGTTCGATAACAGTTCCCCTTGGTTAAGGGGAGCTTGCGCTTCCGCATCCCCTTGATCATTCCTATTCACGTCCAGAACCCGTCATGGAACTTCCGTTACTTGGCCGCAAACAGCGCCTGCAGCGCCTTCTTCATCAGCGTCTCAACGGTATCCGACTCCGATACCTTGTCTGCGATCAATTGCCATGCGCGATCTGTCTCCGCTTCGCGATAGCCAAGGGCCAATAGCGCCTCGCGAGCTTCCTGCCACGGCGTTGACGCATCCACAGCCGCAGAGACGGAGACCTCCGCCCGCTCGATCACATCACCGAAGCCCCCGAGCTTGTCCTTCAGATCAAGCACGATGCGTTGCGCCGTCTTTTTGCCGATGCCCGGCAGCTTCGTCAGATAAGAGATGTCTTCCCGCTGGATCGCCGCCACAACCGCCTCCGGCCTGCCTCCAGCGAGGATGCCGAGCGCCACGCGCGGCCCGATGCCGCTTACTTCCAGCAGCTTGCGGAACAGCGCCTGCTCCTCCCGAGTTGGGAATCCGAACAGCAGAATCGCATCCTCGCGCACATGCTGATGGGTATACAGCGTAATCGTGTCTTTGTTCAGCAGGGCATACGGGTTGCTGACATACACCTGGTACCCAATGCCGTTCACGTCGATAACCGCGTATTCAGACTCTATGTATGCTACGGTGCCGCGCACGAAATCGATCATTTCTTCAATCCCTCATTCAACTTGTTATAATAGCCGCTGAACTGTGCGTGGCAGATCGCGATCGCCAGCGCGTCCGCGACATCGTCCGGCTTCGGAACTTCTGACAGCCTAAGCAGGAGGCGAACCATCTCCTGAATCTGCTTCTTCTCCGCCTTGCCGTAACCAACCACCGCCTGCTTCACCTGCAGCGGAGTATATTCCCCGATAACGAGACCGTGCTGCACTGCTCTCAGCATGATGACGCCTCTCGCTTGGCCGACCGTAAAAGCCGTTGTCACATTCCGGTTAAAGAACAGCTTCTCAACCGCGATCGCATCCGGCTTGTACTTCTCGATGAGCTGTCCGAGAGAATCATAGATAATCTTCAGCCGCACCGCCTGATCCAGATGCGACTCGGTTGTGATGCTGCCGTATTGGACCGGCGTCAGCTTGCTGCCCTGCTTGTCGATGAATCCGAAACCGACGATCGCGATCCCCGGATCGATGCCCAATATTCTCAAACCCATACACCTGCTTGTGCTTGAATGTATACAACCACTGATTCCATTGCCACAGGCCGCTGGTTGCGCCTGGTTTCCTCGGAAGCCTGGCTTCCATGCTCGGCTCCTGTGTCGCGCATAACCAAAAAAAAAGAAAAGCGAACATACATTCACTTTTCTCATTATAGCACAGGAGCTTCACAGCGTCATGATATTGTTGGTGATTCATTCCGCGCTTGCCGCATCGACTGTCTGCGGATCATCCATAGCAAACTGGCTGAAGGTCGAAATCACGTTGTAATATTCCGCCACATCTCGCACACGGATGCCGTTGTAGAGACTGTCGATCGTCTCTTGCGGCAGACTCGTCTTCAATGATTCAACGTCGAGCTGGAAGAAAGTTCGGATCGCGTTATCCGTGCTCGGAAGCCCTTCGAACAAGGTCAGTTGGTCCATCGTATCGATCCCGATATAGGCCGACTGTTTGCACCGCTCGGACAGATCTTCCACATATTCGTAGAAGGTAATCGTCTTATCGTCCATCTCATCCACTAGCCAATTCTGATGCTTGTTCATCAGGTCGAGTATCTGGCTGGAGGTGAGCTGTCCATACGATTGCTTCTCCTCGCCGCAAATATATATCGTATAGACATCCACATTCCTCTTCACTTCATAAGTCTGCAGGAAGACCACCAGCTCATCCCGCCTCTCCTCATCGGTTGGCGAATGGACCCAAGTCTCAACCGCTTTGGCTCGCAAGCGTTCCAGCGTAGCCTGATCCATCGAATCGGTCTTTTCGGGCAACCATGCCAGCCATGCGGCACCGATCACGATCACGAGAAATGTAAAATTTAATCCGAGCTTCCTTCGTCTGCGAAATATCTTCTTCAGTTCCTTCAGCAAACCAGATAAACGCCGAATGTTCACATCGATCCCCTCTTATCCAGTACGCTCCGCTGTTATGCAAGCTGCGGAAGCCAATTGTTTCTATCTATTGTGACCAGAGACCCACGGAACTATTCGCGAACTCTTACACACTTAACCATGGTTTGGGCTTGGATGTGCCTGATTCATATCTTAAAGTTCGATTCACACCATGCAAGTGGACTTTCGGATTGCTTTTCTTCTGTCCTCCTGTTCGTTTGCGATTTCTGCTCCGGCTGCGCTTGCCAGACGTTTCGCGCTTGACGCTCGCCGAGCTGATCGTGCCGTCCGATGCTGTTGACTGATCGGACTGATCTGATCCAGCCTTGCTTTCGAGCGATTCGATGCTCTGCTCGAGCGCTGAGACGCGGGCTTCTTCCTCTTTCGTCAAGCCTGCATCGGAGTCGATACTTGTAGCCGCAGGATTGGACGCCTCTTCCGCGCGGCGTTTCTCTGCCAGGCTGTAATATCCCACTTGCGCTCTGCCGCCGCAGCCGCATGGTTTCTTGACGGGGAGCTGATTCGGCAGTGCGTTCGCCGGCAGATTCGGCGGATAATTAGGAAGTGGATTCGGCAAGGTGTACGGCGAGATATTCGCATTGCTCGCCATATATTCAAATGGAGTTGACCAGGTGTATGCTTCAGGCCAAGGCGACGATATGCCTTGCTGCGCAGACGGGTAGAGCTGGCCGGACATAGGTGGCGTTTGAATATTCGCCGCGACATTGCCAGTTCCTTCGGTCGCAGTCCCCCATGCATGGTTACTTGCTGGTGATACGGACGACAGTGGGGACGGCACATTCACCGCTTCACTGTATAATGCACCTTGGATATTCTCACCAAGCGGAGATACAGACGAGAGCGGGCTAAGAACATTGGCCGCCGGATAATTTGTGGTTGCCTGAGCATTTGACACATCGCCATAAGCACCAACTCCGCTGTACAGCGGATTGCCTGCTAAGTGATGCGGGATCGTGCTTAAGTATGGCTGAGTGTCGTCCGCACCGGAGCCAGGATTGCCGGTCATGCCCCCCATGCCGGACGTGCCGGTGATATCTCCCATTCCGGTCGCACCGCCGGTTCCGGCCATGCCTCCCGTACCAACCGTACCGGTGACATCACCCATTCCGGTCGCGCCTCCGGTTCCAGGCATGCCTCCCGTACCAACTGTGCCGGTGACATCACCCATTCCGGTCGCGCCTCCGGTTCCAGGTACACCGCTAGATCCCGTCATGTTTCCCCAGCCGTTCAACTGGTATCCGTTCAAGCCAGCGCCGGTTGGCATGGTTTGATCGCTTGAAGCACCTGTTGATCCGGATGCGCCGTTCGTCTGGCCTGCCTGACCTCCTGTAGCCGCCCCCGCTCCTGCTTCGACAGCCGGAACGGGGAACTGCATAAACGGCGTCTCCGTCACTTGGCCTGCCGGGTTAATCGGATGACCTCCTTCCGGCTGACCCGGTGCGATCGGTACCGGTCCGACGGCGATTTTTATCTTCATACCGGGCATGATGTTATCCGGATCAGTGATCTGGGGATTCAGCGCCAACAGTTGCGCCAGCTCTAGTCCATACTTCTCAGCGATGGACGACAGCGTATCTCCCGCCTTCACGATGTAGAGTCTCACTGTAGTTTTGCCTCCTTCAGTGCAATTTCGATATATCATATGCACCGGGTAGGCGTTTGTCACACGGAAGTCAGACGATATCTATTGTTGAACAACATAACGACTCTGTGTTCCGATAGCATTGCGAACGGAAAAAACGGTCTTGCGTTCGACCATGCGAACGGAAGACCGTTTTTCTCTAAGCCTTACGGTTGATCTTGTTGATCTTTAAGAATCGATGAAATTCAGCACTTGCATCAACCGCTTCACCATGACCACTGCTTCAGCACGAGTTGCCAGCGCTTGCGGTGAAAGCGTCGTTGTGGATGTACCCGTGATGATGCCTTCGCTCACCGCATGAGTCAGTGGAGCAACTGCCCACGGCGATACGCCTCCGGCGTCCGCATAACGATCCAGCACGGATGGATCTGCGGCCACATCATGGCCAGCGAACAGAAGCGCTCTTACGACCATCGCCGCCATCTGCTCACGGGTGATCTTCTCGTGCGGTCTAAACGAACCGTCCGGGAAGCCTGTCACGAGCCCGGCTTCCAGAGCCGCACCGACAGCGCCGGAGAACCAGTCACGATGTGTAACGTCGCGGAATGCATCGGTTGCCTTCTCCGGCAATCCAAGCGCACGCACTAGCAGAACGGCGAATTCCGCACGCGTGATGCTCTGATCAGGGGCGAAGCGTTGATCCGTTACACCTCTGACGATGAATTTGCTCGCCATCAGTTCCACATCGCTGCGCGACCAGTGACCAGACAGATCTGCGAAGGTCTTCGAATGTTCGATGACCGCATACAAGCTGTTGCCTGGCCGCATCAGGACCGCTTCCGAACCGTTGAAGACGGTTGGCACCGGTGTGATGGCGTTGTTTGCCGGATCATACATGACACCAACGGCAGTGGACGCGTTCACTTCGCTTTCAAGTTTGATCACGCGTGACACATAAGTGGTGAATTGTTCGATCTCTCGCACTTGGCCGTCTCCTTCATCAAGGGTCAGCGTAAACACGACAGGTGCGGTAAGCGGAGTAGCTCCCTGCTCGATGACTGCTTGCCTGAAGGCTGCGGCCAGATCATCTTCTGCCTCGCTGATCGTGACCGTAACCGTCAGGTCATGGACCGTTACCCCCGCTTCCTGCGCCAGTTGCGAGAGATCGAGGAGTCCAACTGGCAGATGGAACGATCCTTGATCCGTCTCGATCTGAAGAACCGCATCGGCTTGATGTTCAGCGATGATGCCGAGAACTTCAGCCGTCAGCCGCACTTGGACTTCACCCTCGCCGTTTGCCACGTGCAAGGTGTATTCCATCGTATCCTCATCCGCACCGCTTACCAATTCGCTCACAGCTTCGGCATCGAGCGTGACGACCTTGGCCCCACCGATGCCCGTTACCTGAGCGGCCTTGGCCAGACTGCCAGTAACTTCATTCTGAACCGGAGCAGTCGGAGGTGTGGTGATCACCGTACCCGATCCCGCAGAAGGCGTGCGCACCGTCACTTGAGGACCGCTTACGCTCCAGTTGCCTGCCGCATCGACCGCTTGAATCATGAACGTATACTCCGTATTCGCGCTCAGATTCGCAACGGTGTAAGTCGTTGTGTTCCGATCCAATTCGGCTATCAACTCTGCATCGGTACCATTCATCAGGTAAACGCCATACCCCGCGACGCCGATATTGTCATAGGCATGCGGCCACGTTAAGACGACACGATCGGATCGGAGATTGGAGACGGTCAATTCTGCCTGATCCAGCCACATAGGAGCACGCGTATCACGGTGCTCTGTGCTGTCCGCTCCGGCTTGAGCCAGCACGATGGCAGGCACATCACGCGTGTCATCGATATGGTTGTACAGGATCGGCCGCCATTCGACCGGCTTCAATGTCGGATGTTCGGCGATGATACTGACATCTCTTCCATTGAGCACCGAACCTTGATCCGTGAAACTGTCGCCGTTGTTGATCTGGATCAACGCTGATACTTGCGTTTCCGGATCCATCACGAAGTAGTTGTTCTCCGCATACACCTGCGACTTGTAGCCAACTCCGATCGAGTACAGGTACGGATCGCTTGCGCTGTACGAACCTTCGTAATAGTTGTTGAACACGTGAACTTGGCCGTAACGTACACGCGGCACGCGTTGACCGACATTCTTGTAATAGTTGTGATGGAAGGTGACTCTCAGCTTGCCTTCATCACCCGGACTCATATCGCTGCCGCCGACGAGCGTCACCTTGTCATGGTTCTCGAAGACGTTGTAAGACACGGTCACCAGATCGGCGCTGTTCGTGATGTCCAGGAACCCGTCATACATCTGGTACTTACGGCCATAGTAGTAATCGTACCCTTGACGGCCGCCATCGGTGAATGTGTTGTGGTCGATCCAGACGTTAGTCGCATTTTTGATCGAGATCGCATCATATTCCGAGTTCCAGTTACCGTCAGGGCCATCCGTTGGGTCCCACTGCGGGAAGTAGTCGAATGTGTTCTCGAAGCGGATGTTGCGCACGATGACGTTGCTGACGTTCTGGATGACGAGGTTGCCGCCGCGGATCGTCGCATCGGTACCCGGCAAGCCGACGATGGTCGTATTGGAGCCTACCGGAATCTTGATGCGGTCACCTTGATTCTTCTGCGAATTCGCACGAGCTTGTTCCAGCTCTCCGCTTGGCAACTTGTCCCTGCCCCAGACATCCGGGTGATAGGTTTCCAGATAAGCCTCGAAGTCATATTTCGGATCCATATAATACTCGATGCCAACCGGATTGTTGTTGTCGTCGACATTCATGTCGATCGTGCCTTTGATATAGATGATCTTCGGCGTGCTGTTATTGGCGCCGCCGAGCGCTGCGAGCAATTCACTGCGGTTCTCCACGACATACACCTGCGAAGGAGCTGCCGTCGCACCGCCGGTCGTACCATTCGATGCATCGCTCGAATAAGCCGCCCATCCGTCTTGGACGTTAAGAACCTGCCGGCCGATATCCATATCGGATGTATCTGTGATATGAACCGTTAGTTCGACCGCCGCATTCGCGAACACGAAGGTTAAGTTGAGCCGCCCTTCAGGTTGCTGGGCAAGATATTGGCGTTTGATCGAGTAGACGTTGCCGCGAACTTCATAATCCGAAGATGCCAATGTCTGGCCGCCGTTGTTGATGGATTTCAATTCCTGACCATAGCCATTCACGATGACATGAACATCGTCCTGATAAAGCGGATTTTTGTCAAAGCGGGCATAGGTGGTCACAACTTCCGGCATGTATTGCACCCTTGGCATGATCACCGGCACGCTTGGATCCCAACCGCCCAGGATCTGAGGAATGGTCAGGCTCGCTTCTTCTCCGGTCAGATTGGTGGAGATGTCTCGTCCCCAGGCATTCGCGCCAGGTCCGTAGCTGTTATATTCGAAGAAATACTTGTCCTTACAGCTACCTGCGCAGGAAGCAATCCAACCGCTGTACAGGAATGTATCCGAGTCGATGTTCGTGTTGATGAAGCTGATCCGGGCATAATCCTTCCATGGGCGACCGAGATCGTAGATTCCTTTGGCCGTCCCGTCATCGACGATGTGAGAATTGAAGAATACATAGCCGCGATCCTCAATGTTTCGCTGAGCGCCGGCAGTGATATGGCCGCCTGAGGCGCCTTCCTCGCTGACGAGAACGAGACGGACATTGTTCATCACAACAGCAGGCGCTTCACCGAAGATAAAGTCGACGTCCCCTTCGATGATGCTGTTATGGAAGTAATGTTGTCCGCCGTTATTGCGCAAGCCATTGTACAGAGTGTCCTGATGGCCGATCAGACGAACGGACTCGAAGGCCGCCTGGTTGCTCTTAATCGACAACGCAATCGCCTGCTGCACCAATACGCGAGGGCCGGCGCTGTTCTCGATCGTCAGATTGGCCGCGCTAAAGTAATCCGCATCCACTTCCACGGTCTGGGTCAGGAACGTGTTGCCTTGATACCCCGGCTGGCCTACCGTTGCCGATGTACCAGCGTAATCGCCCCAGGTGATCTTCGTCGCATCCATCCCTGAACCAACCAGGCTAATGTACGGTTTCTTGATTACCAGCTTCTCCTTGTATTCGCCTGGCGCGATGTGGATGATGACCCTCTCGGTATTATTCGCAGGAACGGAATCAACCGCTGCCTGGATCGTATTGAATACCGTAACATGGTCCGCCGCGGCATTCGCATCGACTCTGAGGATCTTTGCCGGAAGCACGGTGATCTCGTCGGAGTCCGCCCCTTCACCGGATGCATTTACCGCAGACACGACATAGTAGTACGTGGTGCCGTTCGTCACGTTCGTATCGACGTAAGAGGTTCCGCCCGTTGGGGCGATCGTTGTGTACGGCCCACCACTGGTCGTGCTCCTCTTCACTTGATATTGAACGGCTCCGTTGGCAGGCTTCCACATCAGTGTAACGCTGCCGCTGTCCGCCTCTGCCCACAGTCCTTCCACTTTGGCAGGTGCGCCCGCAACAGCCACATATGGTTTCGCCTTCAATTGATTGGAGATCATGCTCTTCTGGGCACCGCTTACTGCAACAACGACATAATAATACGTTTTGCCAGCCTCGCTTGTGGCATCAACGTAGCTCGTACCCTTGACTTCCATGAGCTCCGTATATGGGCCGCCATTCGCCTCACTGCGGCTGACGATATACTTATCGGCACCATTTACAGGTGTCCATGTGAGATGGACCAAGCCATCTCCCGAATCGGCGCTGATCAGAACCGGTGCCTGAAGTGGCCGAGCCGGAACGCCGCTGGTGATCGCTGTCGAACCCAACCCGCCAATATTGCCCGCTGTTAGGCGATAATAGTATTCGGTGCCGTTCCACAGGTTCGTATCCAGATAAGAGGTGCCTGTGATGTGCTCTGATCCGTTCTGCTTGAGCGTGAAGTACGGACCGTTCACAGACGTAGCCCGCTCCAGCGTATAATAAGTGGCTCCCGGCACGTCGTCCCAAACAAGGGTCAGTTGGCCGTCCCTGACGATTGCCGAGAAGTTTTGGATCGGATCGCTCGGCGGCGGCACATCGTTCGGGAAGGCGGCAGCCTCGTTGGAATAGTCGCTTTCGCCTTGCGCATTGACCGAGGTCACCACATAGTAGTAGTATCGATCATTCTCCAGGCCGTCCGTGTCCGTATATTGATTCTCCTTGACCCCAGAGGCGACCAGTTTATAAGGCCCGCCTGGACTATCGCTGCGGTAGACATTGTAGGAATCCACGCCGCTTGCCGCATTCCAGGTCAGAATGGCACGATGATTGGCTCCTTCTGCAGCAAGGTTCTGCGGAGTCGTAGAGACATGCTTGTAGAGAATCAGATTGTCGATGAACATATCGCCGGTGGAAGTGCCAGGCATTCGTCCTTGAATTCTGTTGATTTGGGTAAGAGTTGAATTGTCGAATTCCTTATTGCCGTAGTACTGGCCATTGATATACAGGTCAGCCGTGTGCGCTTGCACATCGACAACGAACTTGACCGTATACCAGGTGTTCTTTGCGATCGTCACCCCTGTCGGGAGTGATCTCAGGTGCAGATAAACCCCCGCCTTGGTGGAATCCATCAACTCTAGCACATAAGTATCATTGAGAACATTCGGCTGCATGAAGTCCAGTTGAACCGTGAAACCACCTGTGATCGGTTCAATATCCACAACATAACTGCCTCTGCTAGTGTCCTTGTCGTTCACCCACAGCACATTTGTTGAGTTCCCCTCGATCTTATTCGCAAAGTAATTGTTTGCAGGATCTTGGCCATACCATTTGGTCTTGCGTGAATTCTCATCCCGCGTATTCACAACGGCCAGATTATTTGTGGCTCTTTGCTCCTGAAGCGAGGAGTATCCCGGCGGTATGTCTCCCAACGTATAGTTTTCATAGTTGTCATTGATGATGAACTTCCGCGGTGTGGCGGATACTTCTGCAGAATGAGCTCCCTCCACCCCGTTCTTCTCCACGCTGAGGACATAGTAGTAGGTGGTATTGTTCGATAGACCTGTGTCTGTGATCTGGTTGGCTATTCCATGAAGTTTGGCGATTTCCGTATATGGGCCGCCGGACACCGTACTCCGCTTGATGTGATAATACACATCGCCTGTCACCGTCTGCCAGGAAAGCTGGACGGCTGAATCCATGGGGAATGCGGTAACGCCGGTCAGCACAGGCGGCGTATCGTCGATCGGCTCATCCTCTTCAGGATCATGACCACCGGCTGGAGGCTGTACCAGGTCAGACACGGGGGTCTCCATTGCATTCGTGAATGCATTGGTCAAAGTCACATTGCTGAATTTCGCCGTTACATCCTTGCCGACAGCGAGCCCCACGAGCAGCTCCGATTCGCTGGTGATTCCCGGCTCAGTAATGTTCTTGCCGTTAATATTGGTCCACTTGATCGTCGTCCCTTCCAGAACCCCCATATCGAAATAGACATCCGTGCGATTTTGCTTGGCGTTCCACTGCTTCCGGACACGCAGGTACTTCGGGACATCTTCCCAGGAATATTTGGTGCTGTACCCCGAGTTGCCGACAGAAGCTTCTTGAGTGACAGGCTTGACCGTGATAGTCGGTTGATATAGACCTTCCGTTCCATATAGATACGAGTATACAAATGGGCTGCCTTGGCTGAGCGAGCCCCGTACCAGGATGCCTGCCTGGGCTTGGTCCTTATTCTCCATATCAACCATCTTCGCGATGATCGTAAAGTCTCCGCTTACTTCCGTATAGACATACTGGAATTGCTCATTGGATGCGACCTGGTTCCTGATGCCGTTCCCCGACGCGTTAATCGTATAGGTCACTGTTGCCGGATCGTAGCTGATCGAGCCGCCCGCACCGTTATATGCGATCGTCTCCCAATTTTCCGGCAACTCAGCAGCTTTGACTTCCAATCCTCCGCCAAGCGGAATGTAGGTAAACGCTAGAAGAAAACACAGAAATACCAACATCACCTTTTTCATACGATGACAACCTCCTATCTCCCCTCTTGATGACAACATGAACACAACGGTTGGTCACACTTCACTTAAGCGCTTTCAATTCTTCGTTGTGCGTGACGCATCCTCCCCTTTCCTGTTGTTTATGCCAGACAGTCATGGATGTATGATCGCCCTTGATGTACCAGTAATCAGTTAAGCATGGCTTAGTATAGTACCGATCCACCTGAATGTTCAATAATCATTAACTTATATAGATAATCCGTACGTAACGAACGATTAAGTTCTGAACTAATGATTATCCAGCCTAACAGATGAGCATAATTGCCGCCAATGAATTGGTATATCTCGGAATTTGCAATTACACTCGCTGTGGACAACCGTGTTCAACCAGTAACAGAATGCCATTCCGCCCTCTGTCATGCCATAAGAAAAGACTGTCGGCAAGCCAGTCTGTACTGACTTGCCGACAGTCCAAAAATGGAATCTCGCTTGAGCAATGCCTGATCTTACACCACCTTCTGCAGTTGCAGGCCCAATTCTGCGCTAAGCTCGTCGACCACCGAGATGATGCGGGCCTTGAGTTCCTCCTGCAGCTCGAAGACGTTGCCCGAGGCGGTTTCCGTACGCACGACCTGCTGATCGACAGCATATACCGCATTCGTGAAATGTCGTGCGCCAAGCGCAGACAGCACTGGCTTCAGCGAATAATCGATCGAGAGCAGATGCGCGATCGTTCCGCCGATGAAGATCGGCGTGATCGTCTTCCCGGCAAGGCCGCCTTGCGGCAAGAGATCGAGATAAGTTTTCAGCACGCCTGTAAATGAAGCTTTGTACACCGGACTGGCGATGATAAGCGCATCAGCTTGCTCCACGCGGGCATTTGCTTCGCGCACAGCGGGATCGTCGAACTTGCCGAAGATGAGCGCCTCAGCCGGCAACGAGATGACATCAAGCCGGTTGAGGTTTACGTCCCTTGCAGCGAGCAGTTGAGCGGCATAATCAAGCACACCGTAGAGCCGGGAATTCAGATTTGGACTTCCTGACAGGATCAATACTGACTTGGACATGTGAGATCATTCCTTTCGTAATCGATTGATTTATATGGAAGCTTCATGATGAATGGGAAGCTTCATTGCAAAACTTGTCATACTGAAATCTCCTTTTCCCCTGTCCTTCGAGGATAAATCAACCATCTCCAGGCACTGCCGCAAACTGCCGTCCGATCCCCCTATCGTCATGAAGGAATGTTGAACGAATCACCGCGAGCACATCGTGAAACGGCCTGCGCCAACCAGGAAGATGCCTGGGGTAGATCAGATAGATCTCAATCTCAAGCTGCGGTTCATGTAACTGGCGAAGCACGCATCGCGGAGGCAACGGCCAGGCTGATCCAATCGGCACTGCGGCGATGCCGTAACCGGCAGCCACGAAATGCTTGACGGCGAGCATATGGCTAACCTCCATGCGGTATCTGGGAACCAATCCCCGACTGGCCATCGCTTGATCCAGGATTCTGCGGAAAGGGCAATCCGGAGAAGTGGTCAGCAATTGCTCATGGGTCAGCATCGGCAGTGTGATCGTCTCTTCGCTGGCGAGATGGTGATCTTCGGGCAGCAACAAAGCCAACTTCTCCACAAACAACCTCTCATAATACAGACCGCTCAGATCATCCGGCAACGAGCAGATCGCCACATCCATCTCCCCTTGGCGAATCAGGTGGCCAAGTGTGTGATTGCTATGGATCTGCAAGCTGAGATGCACCTTCGGGTACTGGTCGATATAGGGCTTCAGGATGCCTGGCAGATAATAGCTGGCAAACGGCTCGATCGTTCCCAGCCGGATATATCCCGCCTCGCCGCTGCGGATATGCTGTATCCCCTCACGCAGTTGCTCCAGCTCTTGTACCATCTGTTCCGCATGTTCGTACAGATAGAGTCCGGCTTCAGTCAGTTGAAATCCTTGCCTTCCCCGCTGCAGCAGACAAACCCCCAGATCCTCCTCCAGTTTCTTAATCTGCATGGATACAGTGGATTGAGCATAGGCCAGTTCTTCGGCTGCCTTGTGAAAATTCTGATGCTTGACGACCGTGCAGAAAGTATGCAAGGTTCGGATATCCACCTGCGCCTCACCTCCTCATCGCTGATGGAATCAATCGGATCATACCCCTATAAAGAAAAATGGACCACGTATTCTTCTTGGCTAAAGAATGCGCAGTCCCAGTTGACTGGTTGACCCCATACCGGATGAAATTGTCTCAACTATTTTCCCGATGTGATTACTTGGAATTCAATCTCATTCTATCTCAACTTTACCGATCTGTCAATCAACATTCTGACGTTCTTATGAACACAGAAACTCCGGAGCCCACAACGGACGGACACCGGAGTTCTTGAACTGTCGCGGATATGGCAACGGTCCACATATTCATCATGGCTTATACAGACCGTACGTTTTGTTAACTTCCTGGATATAGATGATGCCTTTGCCAGGCTCATCGATGTGGAGATGCTGACGGATCGATTCCACGATCGCTTCAGTCTTGTCGCTTTCGGTCAGGATCAACACCATTTCCTTCTCAGGCACGATATCCATCGCGAACACCTTGCTCGTCTCATGGATGCCGGAGCCTCTGGCGTTGATGATCGTGGCTCCCCTGGAACCTGCCTTGTTCGCGGCATCGACAACATCCTCCGCTCTGCCTCTATCCACAACAACCGTTATCGCATGATACATGGGTCGATCCCCTTCCGTACCTTCTACTGATTTTTCACTGCTATACCTACGGGAACCTATCACACTGGTGATGGAAGTGGTGAAGGCAATCCCGTGATTGGGCTTCTCGAATTTGAACTCACGGTCAAGTTCATGAACGAGCTGTTGAACGGCCTCCTTGCTGGAAATCATGCGCACGACTTCCTTCCTGACATCGGACAACCCCAGCAGATCAAGGATACGATTGCTGACCGTCCCTCTGGCCAGACAGATCGTGCCGCCATTGATGCCGCACTGCTTCGCGATGTGGAGAACCTTGCTGCCCATCCCGAAGTTGACTATGATGGTCAAGAGCTCAATGTTCGCCAGCTCCGTATGGTGCTCTGTCATCCTCTTGGCTCACTCCTTCCTTCGCTGATTTTAATTTAAAGATAAATCCCATAATTTGCAAGGCTATTATTGGCGTCATCGCAACAAGGGCGATAATCCCGAATCCGTCCACCAGCACATCCGCGCCGTCGATGGATTCTGCGGCACCTTGCGCGAAAGCCAGGATGAAAGTCGCTGTCATCGGACCGGATGCAACTCCCCCTGCGTCAAAGGCGATGCCGACGAACAGCTTAGGCACGATGTACATAAGCGCGATCGATATCACATATCCCGGGAGCAGGTAATGCCACAGCTCCACACCCGGCACGAGAATGCGCACTATGGAGAGTGAGACGGCAGCACCTACGCCCAGCGAGAGTGAGATGAGCACCGCGCGGCGGCTGACGTAACCGCTTGTGACATCTTCTATCTGGCGAGTGAGTACATAAACGGCTGGTTCAGCCAGGATGACGACAAGGCCAAGCACCAAAGCAACGATGATAATGTAAGCTTTCTGATCCAGTGCGGCAAGCGTATAGCCGACGATCGCCCCTGCATCCATGAAACCGGCATTGACACCCAGCAGGAACAGCACCAGCCCGATGAAGGTAAGGAGCACCCCCATGAGATTGCGATGGAATACCCGTCTGTTCAGCTTGAAGGATATCCGGTTGAAGAGGATATAGATGAGCACGATAGGCAACAAGGCGATCGTGATCTCGCTTGCGATCGTTGGCAGCTTGTGCAGGAATGGCAGCAGCACCGAATCGGAGGAAGCAGCGTGCGTTTCCAATTTGCCTGTGATTTTATCCTGTTTGGTCACGATGCTCATGATCATCACCGAGATGATCGCGCCGGCGGACACGATAGCCACGAGGCCGAAGCTGTCTTTCTCTGAAGCTTTGCTGTCCTTCTTCAGTGCGGAGACACCAAGCGCAAGCGCTAACATGAATGGAACAGTTAGAGCACCGGTTGTAGCTCCTGAAGAATCGAACGATATGGCGAGAAATTCCGGAGAAGTGAAGAAGGCGAGACCGAATATGATCAGATAGAGCAGAGTCAACAAACGATACAACGGAATATTGTATACGATACGGACGAGACCTGCGGCGAGCAACACCGCGATACCGATCGAGACAACGACCACAATCGTCATCTTCGTAATGTTGCCCGAGGTAACCAGTTCGATCTGTCCCGCCAGAATATGCAGATCCGGCTCCGCGATGGAGATGAAGAACCCAAGGCCGATGCCGGCCACAACGACGATCCAGATCCTGTTCGACTTCGTGATCGCAGAGCCCATGAGCTGGCCGATCGGCGTGATGCCGACATCGACGCCCAGCAGGAAGATGGACAAGCCGATGATGATGAAGATGGCTCCGATGAGGAATCGGTACAGCACCGGAGGATCCAGCGGCGTGAGCGTAAAGTGCAGGATAAGGACGATCAGCGTTACGGGAAGAACTGCGTATAGAACCTCTTTCAGCTTATGTTGTAGAACATGCAACTTTCATCATTCCCTTCGTTGTAGCCCTATAATCTAATTTTAGAGGAAACATGATTAATAAATCTACTACATATTTACCATTTATGAGATTTAATTATGATATAGAAATGGCTGAGAGACTTGTCGTCCCCCAGCCATTTGTACCTGCGCCCTGGGTATTCCATCTTCAAAACGTCACATCCGCGGGATTGCCAGCATAATCGGTTGCGGCAAGCCGCACCTCATCCGCTTCCTTCGTCATCACGTCGAAAAACCCGATATTCTTCTTATGAGACAGGATAACCAAACTGTACTGTTCTTCGTCTAATTCGTATGTATTGATAGATCCGTACCGAACAAGAGGGGGGAATCAAATGGGAAGCCGCAAGACGTTCCTTATGGTCTTCATGATACTCATAATGGCAACGGTGGTCGGATGTACAGAAGGTTCCAGCAACGATGAAAGCATCGACACACCGACTGTGGTCAAAATCAACTCATTCTATCCGGATGATATGTCCATCGAACGAATCGATATGCTTCGTTCGGATGGGGAACGCAGGAGCATCACGAATCCTGACACGATCAGACAATGGCAGCAGCAGGTCGGTGATATAGAAGTCACGCTGGAACCAGATCCTGAGGACCATAGCGGGAGCTTATTCATCGTGACTTTTATAGCCAACCATCAGGAAGTGTTTCGCTTTACGCCAACCTCCATCAATCAGACACCGATTGTCACGAGCCATGAACTCGCAGATCGAATGCGGGAGTTATGGGGCACCGTAGAGTGACAGAGAAGGGGGTTGTGTCACGGATGACACGAACCCCTTTCCTCTAATCGAGATATATGGCCTTTCGAGCAACAATCGTCCGTCGGATATGGAGAAATCTAACTGGATGATACGTTCATCCCCGCCCAGTGCTTGGTTAATCCCGAGTATTTGCTTCGCAGGATGTTCTCTTCAAACTGGTGGATCTCCGTCAGCCAGACAAGCAGTTCCTCCTCAGTCGCATCCAGGATGGATACCGACATATCGGGTGCCGGAACCTCTCCGCTCGATTTTACAATAACGCCATATTTTCTTAAACAAGTTGAGATTCCTTCTTGGTACCTCCCAGCTAGACTTCCATGCTGTCTGCATCTTCCTCCGAATAACGCGAAATCCGCTCCCCGTGCTGAATCCCCAGCATAGGGAGCGGACTCCGTTATAGCTTCTTCACCGTTTGCTCGATGTCTGTACTTTCCGTAATGGCGCTGATCACGGCCACGCCATCCGCCCCATGGCGGCGGGCCAGATGGCTGTTCTCCGGCGTTATGCCGCCGATCGCAACGATCGGGAACGTTGGATGCGCCTTCCTCGCAGCATCGAGAAACTCCAGGCTGGACTGGATCGCATCCGCCTTCGACTTCGTACGAAAGATCGGCCCGATCCCGACATAGTCCGCGCCGCCCCTGACCGCTTCATCCAGCTCCTGCAAGGTATGAACGGACACGCCGATGATCTTGCCTGGGAAGTTCTGGCGGCATACCTTAAGCGGCACGTCGTCTTGCCCGACATGAATGCCATCCGCATCCAATGCCGCAGCCAGCTCCAGATCATCATTGACGATCAAGGGCACGTTATACTTCCTGCACAGCCGCTGGCATTCCTTCGCGAACTGTAGACGTGCTTTACCTTCCAATGCGCCTTCCCCTTTCTCGCGCAGTTGGAACATCGTCACCCCGGCCTTCAGGGCGTCTTCCAGGATGGCGAGCGGGTCTCTCCCCTTGCAGTTGATGGAACCCATCACCAGATACTTATCGAGTTGAAAAGACATAGACAGGCATCTCCTGTTCCAGTTGCTGATATGCAAAATGATTCGTCGGCCCCAATCCATGACCGATGTTTAGCGGATGTTTGATCGCCGCGTCGACAAATCGCTTAGCCAGTATGACCGCTTCTTGCAAACTCAACCCCTTGGCCAGACCGGCCGTCAGAGCTGCCGAGAACGTGCAGCCTGTACCATGGGTACGAGGTGTCTCGAAGCGCTCCGTCTCCACATAGAACGGCGGCTCATCCTGCTGATAGACGGCATCCGTCGCTTTGTCGCTTTTCAAGTGACCGCCCTTCATCACCACACAACGCACGCCTGTCTCCAGCAACTTATGCGCTGCCCGTTCAATATCTTGCTGCGTCTCGATCGTGATGCCAGTCAGCACCTCCGCCTCGGGAATATTTGGCGTACAAACGGCGGCAATCGGCAACAGATGCTGCCTGTACGCGGAGACAGCCTCCTCTAGAAGCAGCCTTTGGCCCCCCTTGGCGATCATCACCGGGTCGACGACGATCGGGATGTTCGTCCCCTTCAACAGCTTAGCAACTGTCTCAATGATCGCCGCATCGAACAGCATCCCCGTCTTGAGCGCCTTCACATCGAAGTCATCCAGCACGGCTGTTAATTGCGCTTCGACAAATGTCGCCTCCACCGGCAAGATGCCGTGAACTCCCCGTGTATTCTGGGCTGTCAGAGCGGTAATGACCGATGTGCCGAACACCTTAAGCTCCTGGAACGTCTTCAAGTCTGCCTGGATGCCCGCTCCGCCGCCGCTATCCGATCCAGCAATCGTACAGGCGATCATGATGCCACCTCCGACAAGCGCTCCAGCTCATCCAGGAATTGCACCTGGTACGTTCCGATCGGTGCTAATGCCCGCTCCGCGGCTTTCTTGTAGTCGGCCAGCAGGCCCTCCAGGCCTCTTAGCGGCTCCTTCGTGCTGGCAAGTACGGCTGCGCACAACGCGCTTAGCAAACAGCCGGTTCCGGTGATGCGGGTAATCTTCTCATGGCCCCCGTGTACCCGGATCACTGACTGGCCATCGGTCAGGATATCGGCTTCGCCGGTTACGATGACGAAGCTGTTATACCGCGCGGCCACGTCTCTTGCGATCGGCTCGATGTCCGCATCGCCAGAGCCGCTGTCCACGCCTTTGGCATTCCAATCCACACCGGCGATGGCAGCCAGCTCACCGGCATTACAGCGAATGAGCGTCACAGCATTTTTCTCCAGAAATTGACGCACCGTCTCCAAACGGTACCGGCTTGCCCCGGCACCAACCGGATCGAGGACGACGGGGATGCCCTTGCGAGCTGCTGCGTCGATCGCTGCGTTCATGGCCGATGCCGTGCGTTCATGCAAGGTGCCGATATTGACCAGCAGGCAGTCGGAGATCTGAACGATCTCCTCGATCTCTTCAAGCGCATCCGCCATGATCGGCGATGCGCCAACCGCAAGCAACCCATTGGCGGAGAAATTGGTTACCACCGTATTCGTAATGCAATGCACCAGAGGGCGCCTGTTTCGAATCAGATTCAAGCTCATACATATACCTCCCGTTTCCAATCTTGCAGCGTCCAGGCCATCTCCCAGAACTGCCACTCATAGTAGCAACTGCGTTTGAAATGCTCGGCCAGCGTTCGTTCGTCATTTCCCGGCATGCTCGCAAACCGGTCCATCATGGCCTTCTGTCTTGCGATTTTTTGTTCCATTTCCTCAGATGAATACAGATCAATCCATTGTTGATACAGCTCCACACCTGGCCTGGCGCCGCGTAGTGCAACACCGATCTCCTGATACAGCCAGGGACATGGCAAGATGGCAGCATAAGCATCCGCTATCGTCCCCGTGAACAAGGCCTGATACATATGGCTGACATAGTTGTACGCGGCAGGAGCCGGCTCGAAGTTATGCCATTCTTCCTCGCTCACCTGCAGAACTTGAAACGTCGTGCGATGCAAGTCCAGCTCCGCCTCATGGACGAACCGGGCCGAGCCCAGGAAGTACTCGACATCCTCGGCCCCCGTCGCTTTCGCAGCCAGCATCGCGAGAATCTTCGTATAGTGCTTCAGATAATAGGCGTCTTGCAGCATGTAGTACCGGAATTTCTCCAGCGGCAGAGTGCCATTCGCGATGCCTTGCACAAACGGGTGCCTCAGGCTCGCTTCCCAATAGAAGTCCGTCTCTCTCCTTACCTTCTCACAAAAACTCATCAAACTCCTCCTTTCGAGGCGAAGAGCAAAAAAGCATCTCTACCAGAGGTAGAGATGCCCGAAATGCAGATACAAAGACAGATGTATTGTATGCATGCATTGCTCCCTACGCCCGTGTTAACGGTATCAGGTTCAAAGGGTCAGGTTTTAACCTTCTCAACACTTTCGTGTCCCCCTGCAACTGCATATATAAGTCTACTTGTAAACTGGTCAAAAAGCAATCGCCAAATGGCAAATTCTATCCATCACCCTCAGCCACTCCATCCACAAGCTGCGGAAGGATCTTGGCGATGCTGTCGTTGATCACCGCATTGGCGGTTTGGTCATAAGGCGTTGGACTCTTGTTGATCAGGACGAAGCGGTTGCCCCGATAATAGCGCACCAAACCGGCAGCCGGATGCACCGTGAGCGATGTCCCGGCGACGATCAGCATGTCTGCGCGCTGGATGTGGGAGATCGCGCTTTCGAGCACATCCATATCCAGTCCTTCCTGATACAGCACAACATCCGGCTTCACGAGGCCGCCGCAATCAACGCATCGCGGCACCACGTCGGAGGATGACAGGATCTCCTCCAGCGAGTGGAAGCGATCGCATTTGAGACAGTAGTTGCGATGCACCGAGCCATGCAATTCAAGCACATTGGCGCTGCCCGCCATCTGGTGCAGGCCATCGATATTCTGTGTGATGACCGCACTGAGCTTGCCCTGCTGCTCCAGTTTCACCAGCGCATGATGCGCAGGGTTCGGCTTCGCTTCCGTGTGGATCAGATGCTTCTTGTAGTAAGCATAGAAATCTTCCGTATGCATATAGAAGAAATCCCGGCTCAGGATCACCTCCGGCGGATACTTCATCCCGGTGGCGGTATTGTACAATCCGTCAGCCGAGCGGAAATCCGGTATGCCGCTCTCCGTCGACGTTCCTGCACCTCCGAAGAAGACGATGCGATCGCTGGCCCGGACCATCTCCCGCAGTTTGGCAATATCCATGATCGATTCACTCCCATAACTTCGATGTCTCTATTATACCCTGAGGGAGGTGTGAGTGTAAGGAACCGCCAGCCTTAAGATCGAGCCGCCATGCCCCTTCTCGAAACGTTCAGAGTCTGAAGCTCATCGCTTCGGAGATAAACAAGTACGGTGAAGGTATCCTACCAGTGACGTGCCGGCTCACACAGGCCTTTCACCGAGATACTCGTTTGAGTAAGCCCCCTATCAGCTATCAGGAAGCACCTCAAGGACGAACAGGCATCTAGCGAAGCGGCTCCTTAGCCAGAGCGGATGAACCTGGGCGATCAGTTTCCGATTGCCCCCGGCATCTTTATGGATATGGTCATGGATAAATCGACTTACGAGAGCTGCCGCCTTCTGTAACGGAACAACGTTCCGCTATTTGTGGCAAAATGGGCAGTTTCGCATAGCTAACGGAACGACATTCCGCTATTCGACGTTTCGGGCGGCATATCCCCCATATAACAGGCCAATAACGGCGCTACGTTCCGTTAGCATCCGTAGAATATGGGAATGAGGCACAATAACGGAACCACGTTCCGTTAGTACAGGCAGGAACCGCTGCTTGCGGAGAGAGAAGCGTTAGGAGAAGTGAGAATTCGATTGCATGCCATTGACTGTCAACGTACATTAGGCCATACTCGGGGGGATCAGTGCAGCACCATCGCATGCAGCAGCGGGCTGTCTAGTCAGACGATGGGGCCATTCACACAGAAAGCTCTCTCCAATCGGAGAGAGCTTCTATCCATGCTTGCGGATAACTCAGTCGTAGTTGACCTTCACGCCATCCTTATCGACGACCTTGCGGAACTCTTCGAGCAGATGCGTGGTGATTGGGCCGGCCTTGCCTTCGCCGATGATGCGCGAATCCACTTCGCGGACCGCGATACATTCGGCAGCGGTGCCGGTCAAGAACACTTCGTCGGCGATATACACTTCATGCAGCGAGAACGGCTCTTCCTTGACCGTATAACCCTCGCGGCGGGCAATGTCGATGATCGCATTGCGCGTGATGCCTTCGAGCGCACCGAGATAAGTCGGAGGTGTGTAGATGATGCCATTCTTGATGATGAAGATGTTGTCGCCTGTACATTCGACGACATATCCCTGGTTGTTCAGCATGAGCGCTTCTCCCGCACCAACCAGGTTGGATTGGATCTTCGCCAGGATGTTGTTGAGATAGTTGAGCGACTTCACCCTTGGGTTAAGCGCATCCGGCAGGTTGCGGCGCGTCGATACGCTGACGATCGTCAGGCCGTTCTTGTACGCCTCCTCCGGGTACAGCGCGAGCTGCTCGACGATGATGACAACGTTCGCTTTCGGGCAACGTCTCGGATCGAGGCCGAGATTGCCGGGACCGCGGGATACGACGAGACGGATGTAACCGTCGCGCAGTCCGTTCCTGCGAATCGTCTCGACAAGCGCCTCCTGCATCTCTTCATAGGTGAGGGGAATTTCGAGCGTGATCGATTTCGCGGAATCATAGAGCCTGTCCAGGTGCTCCTTGCACTTGAAGATGTTGCCGTTGTAGATGCGGATTCCCTCGAATATGCCGTCTCCATACAGGAAGCCGTGGTCATACACCGAGACCTTCGCATTCTCCTTGGTTACAAATTCGCCGTTCAGATAGATCCATTGCTGCGACATCGATACCTACACCTCCGAATGGAATGTTTCATATGAGTAGCTTGGGTAAGAACCCAATATACGAACCTGACAGCCGATCGCTTCGATCTCCTCGACCGCCGCAGGGATCAGTACCGAATCCAATGATCCTTCTATATCAATCAAGAAGTAGTAGCTGCCGAGCTTCTTCCGCGTTGGCCGCGACTCGATCCGTGTCAGGTTGATGCGGCGCCATGCGAATGCCGACAACACCTGATGCAGCGCGCCTGGATAATCCTCCGGCAGCGTGATCTGGAAACTCGTCTTGTAGCTCTTGGTCGGCTTGGTGTCAAATTTCCCATGGCCGATCAAGAGGAACCGGGTGAAGTTGTTCGCGTGATCCTGGATATCCTTCGCCAGCACATCCAGCCCGTATCGGCGGGCGGCAAGCTCCGTTCCGATGGCCGCGAACCCTGGCTTGCCCAGACTCTTCACGAGCCGCACACCCTCGGCGGTGCTGCTGACGTTCTCCAGTTCCACATGCGAGAGCTTCGACTTGAGAAATTGGCTGCACTGGGCGATCGCCACCTGATGGCTCATCACCTTGCGAATCGCAGACAGGTCTGGTTCCCCGTCGGCGTTCTTCACAGCGTAGCCGATCAGGTTCTGCCGCGGCGGATATACCCACTCCGCCTGGATCGGCAGATCCACCTCATGTATCAACCAGTCCATGTGCAGGTTGACCGAGCCTTCTATCGTATTCTCGATTGGGATCACGCTATAATCGGTTCGCCCTTCAGCAGTTGCGGCGAACACATCCGAGATCACCCGATACGGGATCAACTCCACATCCAGGCCCGACAGAAAGTATTGTGCCGACTCCTCCGACACCGTCCCTTCCGGGCCCAAAATTGCGACGCGTATCATGCCTAATGTTCTCCTTTGAGCTTCTCGATAAATGTACAACTTTTGTCATCGGGTGTCAATATTGTAACCCCTTGGGTCTCAGGCTTGAGCCACATGGTCTTCGCAGGTATATCTGAAGCTCGTAAAGTGCCGACCATAAATGCCTCCAGAGCGTCTCTGCGCCCGCTCCTTGCGTCCACGAGTGCGAGCAGAGTCGGTCCAGCGCCGCTCAGCGCCACGCCAAGAGCGCCATACTCCGCAGCGTGCTCCAGTATATGCGTCATGCCTGGCACCAGCGAAGCCCGATATGGCTGATGCAGACGATCACGCATCGCCTCGCTAACCAGATCGAGACGGCCGGTAGCAAGTGCCGCCACAAGCACCGAAGAATGGCTGAGATTATAAACGGCATCCTGCATCGAGACTTCCTGGGGCAGGACAGAACGCGCATGCTTCGTCGAAAGTTCGTACTCCGGTATAACGACGAGCACATCGAGATGTTCCGGCGGCTCGATCCGCACGTGACGCGCTTGCTTGCCGTCCCACATCGCGGCGATGATTCCGCCGAACAGCGATGCCCCCACGTTGTCAGGATGCTTCTCGATCGCTGTGGCGATCTGGAACAATTCGTCATCCGTCAGCTTGTGTCCAATCAACGCGTTGGCCCCAGCCAGCGCGGCTACGATGGCCGAAGCGCTGCTGCCGAGGCCGCGTGTCAACGGAATCTCGCTGTACATCGAGATGCTGAGTTCGCGTTCGGGCATTCCCGCTCGTGCGAATACCTGCTGAGCGACCTTATAGATCAGATTCGACTTGTCCTCGGGCAATCCTTGCACATTATCGCCGATCAAGCGGATCGTCGTATGCTCAGCATATTCCATCTCCAGCCATGCGTACAGACCCAAGGCCATACCCAGACAGTCGAAGCCTGGTCCAAGATTGGCCGTGCTGGCCGGCACTTTGACGCAAACCTTGTTGCTCATGTTTACTTGCCACCTTCTAACTTGCGGATGGCCTCCATGACAGCTTCTTCGGTATCCGGCACAACAACAGGGTCACTATCAACCACCTTGATCGCGTTGTTCGGATCCTTCAGACCGTTACCTGTCAGTACACATACAACCGTCTCTCCGCCCTTGAAATAGCCTTCACGGTGCAGCTTCATCACACCAGCGATCGATGCTGCCGATGCCGGTTCAGCGAACACACCTTCCTTGGCAGCGATCTGGCGATATGCATCGAGGATCTCATCATCGGTCACATAGTTGATCTGTCCATGCGATTCGTTCGCCGCATTGACTGCACCTTGCCACGAAGCTGGATTGCCGATGCGGATCGCCGTAGCCACCGTCTCCGGATTCAGTATCGGCTCGCCCTTAACGATCGCCATCGCGCCTTCCGCTTCAAAGCCGATCATTTTCGGGAGCTTGTGCGACTTGCCGAGCGCATGGTATTCCTTAAAGCCTTTCCAATATGCCGTGATGTTGCCAGCGTTACCGACAGGAATCGCCAGATAGTCCGGCGCCTCGCCGAGTTGGTCGCACACCTCGAAGGCAGCGGTCTTCTGTCCTTCGATGCGATACGGATTCACCGAATTGACCAGCGTGATCGGATGTTTCGCCGTGATCTCGCGCACGATCTCAAGCGCACGGTCGAAGTTTCCTTCGATGGCGACGACCTTCGCCCCGTAGATGATCGCTTGAGCCAGCTTACCGAGAGCGATGTTGTTGTTCGGGATCAGAACGATGCAGTTCAAGCCTCCCCGCGCTGCATATGCAGCGGCTGCTGCCGAAGTGTTGCCTGTGGAGGCGCACATGATCGTCGTGCTGCCTTCCTCCATCGCCTTGGCAACGGCCATGACCATCCCTCTGTCCTTGAACGAACCCGTCGGATTCAAGCCTTCATATTTGAAGTAAATGTTCAAGTTCAATTCCTTCGACAGCTTCTCCGCGCGGATGAGCGGCGTATTGCCCTCATTCAGCGTGATCAGCGGCGTCTTGTCTGTAATGGGAAGGTACTCACGATACGTTTGCAGAAGTCCTGGATATCTCATCCTTTAGTTGCTCCTTTGTCACATCTATTGGATTTTAATGGTATCTGAAATTCGAGGACTCTTGAAATACCTGACTGTTACCAGCGTCCCAGCCTTCACGCCAGTCAAGCAATATCCTGGGTCCATCCGAATTCACAAGCATCATAGGTTCACACAAAGCTATAAATACTAAGCTGCCACCAGCATCCAGAAAGATGCGGTGTCAGCCGTATTACTCTTTATTCGATCGCCTGGCCGCCAGCATATCTCCAAGCGGAGAGCGTACGCCAGCGTTAAGCGACTAACCTTCCACCCGGTATACGCTGCGCACAGCCTTCACGGCATCGATTGCAGCGAAGCGTTCGAGCACATGATTCATGCCTGACTTGCTGGCATTATGCGTGATGATGATGATCTCGGTCTCCCCTTGGTGTTCGCTGTTCGGCGTTTGAATGACCGATTCGAGGCTGATCTCCTGCTCCGCAAAGATCTGCGTGATCTGGGCAAGCACTCCTGCACGATCCGCTACCTGCAGGCGCATGAAGTACTTGCTGACGATCTGCTCATCGCTCTTCAGCTTCTTCTCGTTCATGATCATGCTGTTGCGGTTGCCGTTAATGCCAAGCATCAGATTGCGCGAGACCGCAACCAGATCGGCAACAACCGATGTCGCTGTCGGCATATCCCCTGCTCCAGGCCCGTAGAACATCGTTTCACCGACAGCCTGGCCGTATACGTAAACCGCATTGAACACGCCATTGACCGAAGCGAGCGGATGCGTATCCTTGATCATCGTCGGCTGAACGCTGATGCTGATCATATCATCCTGGCGTTCCGCGATGCCAAGCAGCTTGATCGTGTGGCCGATGCGTTTGGCGCAAGCGATGTCCTCGCTGGAGACGCCTGTGATTCCCTTCACATCCAGATCGCTCATCGACAGATGAACATGGAACCCAAGCGAGCCGAGAATGATCATCTTATACGCCGCATCATAGCCCTCCACATCAGAGGTCGGGTCCGCTTCTGCGTAGCCGAGACGCTGCGCTTCAGCAAGTACCGTTTCATAGGATGCGCCCTCCTGGGTCATCTTCGTCAGGATGTAGTTCGTCGTCCCGTTGACGATGCCCATGATCTTCGTGATGCGGTCGCTGGAGAATCCTTCCACAAGCGTGCGCAGGATCGGGATGCCGCCAGCAACGCTCGCTTCGTACATCACATCGCAGCGTTTCTCCGCCGCCTTAGCGAGAATCTTCGGCCCATGTTGCGCGATTAAGTCTTTGTTCGCCGTGACGATATGTTTGCCTCTCTCCAGCGCAGCAAGAATATATTCCAACGTCAGCTCGACGCCGCCCATTACTTCAACGATCACATCGATGTTCGGATCATTGATCACTTCCCATGGGTCCTCCGTCAGCATGGCCGGGTCCACGTTCACTTTCCTCGTCTTGTTCAGGCTTCTGACGGCGATCTTGCTGATCTTGACCGGAGCGCCGATCTGCCGTACCAGATCCTCCTGATGCCCTTCGACGATGCGCACGACTCCCGAGCCGACAGTGCCAAGTCCGAGCATGCCGATATTCACTGGTTTCATAATGGTTTCCTCCCTGATATTCTTAACCTCTCCCGATGATGCCGGTGCGAGTTACACCTTCTGTACTGCGCAAAACTTCCATCAGCTCGCTCAGCAGATGATCCTGCATCGCCGACGTCTCGATCGTGATGACCACGTTCGCAATGCCCTGCAGCGGAATCGTCTGGTTGATCGCCAGCACATTGCCTTCATGTCCGGCGATGATCGCCAGAACCTTGGACAGTACACCGGCCCGGTGCTGCAGATCGAGCGAGATGATGACGATGCGGTCGCGTTCCAGACGGGTCAGATCATGGATGCCATCCTTATACTTGTAGAAGGCGCTGCGGCTGAGCCCCACATGCTCCACCGCCTCGTTTACGGTCTTGATCTCGCCGCTGGCGAGCAGCCGCTTGGCCTCCAATGTCTTCAGCAGCGCATCTGGAAGTATATCACTTCGAACCAGGTAGTAACGTTCACTCTTATCACTCGTTACAGGATCAACCATGGTTACATCCACCGCCCTGCATAGACTGCTCCATCCTCAGCCTAACTTAGTCCACTGAAGAAAGACGTTTGTTCTCGTACTGTGGACATTATACCGGAATCCCTCCGACTAAGCAATAGGCAACTACTAATCAAAATAAAGAGGATGTCCAAAGTCCATATGGCCAGGACATCCCCTCTTATCAGGCGTCATTTGCTTCAGCCAACTGCTTCGCTGATCGCGAGCGAAGATACCCCATCAATTGGCGGTACCAGGAATAGAACAGGATCGCGAGCGATGCGGAATTCAATACGATGAACAAGATGCCGTCCCAGAAGTAGAAGTCCGTAACCGGATAGCTGAGGTAATCCTGGGCATGATCGAGAAAATGCATGAACTGCGGATAGGCTCGCCACACGAAGAACCAGGCTACCAAGCCGATGCCAGTACAATAGATGAACACGAAAAACTTCACGAAAGCAGGCTCCTGTTCTTTCGGCCTTCTCCTGAACGTATCCATCAGCCACTGCTTCGCTCTCTCCTGGAGATTCAGATGGCCTGACAACGACTCGATGACATAATATAGGTCGGTCTTCATAAAGACGCAGGTCTGGAACACAAGCATGATCGTGAGATAGAAGGTGGCAAGCTTCAGCGTATCATACAGCACATCATTCATCTCCGGGAACACAATGCGCAATGTGACACTCAACGCCAGCATGACCGAATCGTTCATCATCCCGGCCAGATAGGGGATGACGCGTTGACGCGGTTCGAGTTTCCAGATGTCGATCAATTGCGTCTCCAGCACGAGGAAATAATAGCGATGGCCGAAATCATATTTGGCCGGAATCCGATAAGCTCTCGCTGCCAGGAAATGGCTGAACTCATGCAGGGCGAGCAAGAACAGGGAGAGCCCGGCCCATAGGAGCACATTCAACGTCATCGTATCCAGGATGTGCATGCTGTGAAACTCCGGGCCATATTGCGGCTTCGTCAGGATGATCCATACGCTATAAATGAACGCCGCAGGGTAGATGAGGATCACCGGCGTCCGGAACAGGAAGCATCCGATCTTATGGAAAATCGGGAACTCGCGGCGTTCGGCCTGAACATCTTCTTCCTCTTCCGCCTCTTCCGATTGCAGAACGTGTTCGTCCAGTTCGGTTACCAGGCCCAGTTCGACCAGATCCGACACGAACTGGATCATATCAATCTCCTCGTCCGGATATCTCTTCTTGAGCTCGTCCTCGATCTCGCCAAGATTTCGTCCTGCCTGTATCGCTTCGATCGCATCCGCACTGGCAGGAGTCATCTCGTAATATTCTTTCATCCGAACATCTTCCACGATGATGTTCTTCTTCTGGCGGTGAATCACAAGCGGAGTGAGTTTAACTTGGCTGTCCCTGCGAATATCCAAAGCGACTCCCCCATTTCATATACACGATGATCTGCCGTAACATGGCAAAAGGGCTGCAATTGCAGCCCTTTTGCAGCTCTTACAAGGAGTATGGTGCTTTAGTGGCATGCTCTGATCATTTGGCAGCAAGAATCGCCGTGGCAGCACCACCAACATGTGAGCTTAACCTTTTGAAGTTTACGAATCTTCATAAATTCACCCCCTTCAAAAGATTAGATCCTACGAACCATAACCATACAAGCGTTGATATTCTTCCTCGTGGGTATCGTGATAGTCATGCAGAATAGAAAGCCACGTAGGAAACACATTCTTAAAGTAGGGGATCAAACCGGGGTCAAACTGTGTTCCTGCCCCCTTGATGATACGCGAATACGCTTCATCTGGAGTTAGCGCTGCACGATAAGCACGATGCGAAGTCATCGCATCAAAGGCATCCGCGATCGAAGCGATCCGGGTAAGCAACGGAATCTCCTCGCCCTTGAGTCCGTCAGGATAGCCTGTCCCATCCCAACGCTCGTGATGATTGCGAACGATCTCGATACACGGCTGTAGGCTCTCAATCCCTTTGATCGCGTTTACACCGAAGATCGTGTGCATCTTGACAACCTCGTATTCATCATCCGTCAATCTATCCGGCTTGGTCAGGATGTCATCGGATACTTGCATCTTCCCGATGTCGTGGATCAAGCAGGAATAATAAAGGGTATTCAATTCCTGCTCGGAGAACTTGCCTACCTTGCGGGCCAGCGCTACTGAATATTTCGCTACCCGCTCACTGTGCCCCTTCGTGTGTGGGTCTTTCAATTCCAGCATGGCGATGATGCCCTTAACCATGCTACTGAAGTGTTCATTGTATACCGTGTTGATCGATCTCACATAGGCGAGGAATCTTCGCAAGATGACGTATCCAAGCAGACAAACAACTGCACTTAGCGCTAAAGGTAGTAAAATCTTATAGAACAATTCCGGGTATATGAGAGAGACTATCAAATATTTGGCGATCAAAACACCGGATACAAACCAGAAAAAAGTTTGATTTACGAAGATGGCCGCGAAGATGACCATAAACACTTCACCTATATTGCCACCATCGTAATATCCCATCTTGGAATAACTGACCAACTCTGCAACAAGAGACGATAAAAGGATGGTTCCAGCGAAACCGTACTTGACGTATGGCAGAAAAGGCATCTTCAAAAAAACCAAGGCGACCGGAAACAAGAACAACAACAGGATGTAAGGAGTTAACAGAATCAGAAACTTTTCCAGATCGAAATTAGCGAAAACATACATCGCCATGAAGTAATAGTAATACAACTGGTACATTAAACCTACTACATAAACCAGCCCATAATACAATAAGGTTGAACGCTTCTCTTCGAGCCATAAAGCTTTGTCCAGGAAACCTCTACTCTTCATGAACCTCGTCCTTTCACTAGATAGACCAGATACCGTAGTTGGGTCGACAATTAGTGCTACATTGCTACATCGTTCCAATTGCGCTACAAGTATTGTACCTCATCATCTAGGAAACATCTATATTTAGTAGGACTTTTGTTCATGATTCATAACTGTTCTGCTGCTTGCGCGTCGAATGTTGTGGCATAAGGACGAAGGGTCACGAAGATATCGCGCATCACCTAATCTTAATTCAAAAATAATTTATAAATTCTCAGAATTACCTTTTCACTACTATCATATCTTATTTTGTTATATATTACCACACTTTTTTTTGAGATTTTATTCTTGTTCGACAAACTCAAACTCGAAATCTCCAATCCTCACAATGCTGCCATCTTTCGCCCCCATCTTGCGCAGCTCTTTGTCCACGCCCATCTTGCGCAGGATACGGCCGAATCTTAGTTGGCTCTCATAGCTGCTGAAGTTGGTGCGCTTGATAAACTTCTCGATGCCGGGGCTGTCCACAACGAACATCTCGTTCTCGCGCCGGATCTTGAAGCTGTTGTCCTCTTGCTTCTCAAACTTGAAGATCTTGCGTTCAGCCGATTGTGTCACTTCTTCCGCGGCTGGTGCTTCCGGCAATTCGTCCAGCATATCGGCAACGCGATAGAGCACCTGCTGCACCCCTTTGTTGGCAGCAGCAGATATCGGGAAGATCTCGTCATCGCGCCCCAGCTCTCTCAGTTGCTCGCGGAAGAATTCAAGCTGCTCCTCAGCGCCTGGCAGATCCATCTTGTTGGCGATGATTAGCTGCGGACGCTCCGCCAGTTTCTCGCTGTATAGCTTCAGCTCATTGTTGATCTTCTGCCAGTCATCGAACGGATCGCGCCCTTCGGTCGCTGCCATATCGATCACGTGAAGGATGATCCGGGTCCGCTCCACGTGACGCAGAAACTCGTGGCCAAGCCCCACTCCCGCATGGGCGCCTTCGATCAACCCAGGCAGATCGGCCATGACGAAGCTTCGGCCATCACCGACATCAACAACGCCCAGATTGGGCGTGATGGTCGTGAAGTGATAGGCGCCGATCTTCGGTCTCGCTCCGGATACGACCGACAGCAGGGTTGATTTGCCGACGCTTGGGAATCCGACCAACCCAACATCGGCCATAACCTTGAGCTCCAGAACGAGCCAGCGTTCTTCGCCTTCTTCCCCGTTCTCGGCGATGTGCGGAGCCGTGTTGGCAGGGCTGACGAATCGCATGTTGCCTCTGCCGCCTCTGCCGCCGCGGGCAACCACCACTTCCTGCCCATGAACGGTCAGGTCTGCGACAACTTCCTTTGTATCATCATCGATGACGACGGTGCCAGGAGGAACTCTGACAACCAGATCCTCGGCATTCGCGCCATGCCGTCCTTTGTTTTTGCCTTTCTCACCGTTTGGCGCTTTGTAATGCTTCTTGTAGCGAAAATCAACCAACGTGCGGAGCCCCTCGTCAACGCGGAACACTACACTTCCGCCATTGCCGCCGTCGCCGCCGGCAGGGCCTCCATCAGGCACGTACAACTCACGGCGAAATGCGATCAATCCGTCGCCTCCATCGCCGCCCTTCACATAGATCTTCGCTTTATCTACAAACATGTTGTCACCTCATACGATTCATATTGAGCTCATTCAAGTGTTTCGCTTGTTTTCATTCAAATGGAATATGGATTACCGCATCCGCTTGTCCATCTTCTACCACGTATTCGCAGCGCACTGCTTCTTCCTGCAAACGGTTCATCCAGCGCTCAAGTGACGCCGAGAGCTGTGGCGCATAGAGTCCCGTGTATTGATAGATAACCTGAAGCTCCTCATTCCCTAGAGCAAAGGTGAGCTCCAGCGTATTTTCCTCTTCCTCGGCTGCCAAGGCATCATGCTGGAACAACTGCAGACCTTCCTTAACGAGGCGCGTAAGACGGTCCGGCCTGATCGGCAACTCATGCAGGTTCACGCTTCTGTCCATGGAAACATGAAGATCGTAATGTGGACTGTACTGTCGGTAGGACAACAGGAGCAGGCTCAGTGATGTGATTCCGATACCCGCGATGTAGCTTTCCTCGCTCATTTTGTCTTTTATTTTCTCCAAGTATGGCGCCAATTTATCATATTTCTTCAAGCTGATGTAACCGCTGAGCACCTGCAGATCATTCATCCAATCATGACGATAATGGCTTAAAGCGCGCATCATCTCCTGCTCATTTGCCTTAAGCAGGCTGGCGATCTCCAGCTTATGCTGTTTCTTGAGCGCGCTCATCCAGATGCCAGCCGCGCCTGCAATCGCCAGTGCCGCTGCCAATGTCACTGCGCTGCTTACATCCGCCAGTATGAGGATGAATGCCAGGGCGGCGATGCAAACAGCGACCGTTTTAAGCATATGTACCATGCGCATGCACTGACCTCTCCCATATCTTACTAACGAACAGTATAGCATGTTTTTGCCATTTGCACATTAAACACAAAGAGCCTGACGGTATGACCGCCAGGCTCATGGGTTGACCCAAGCTTACGCTTCTGCAGCAACTGCTGTTTCAACCGGGTATACGCTGACTTTCTTGCGATCGCGGCCCAGTCGCTCGAACTTGACCGTACCTTCGATCAGCGCAAACAGCGTGTCGTCGGAACCGATGCCAACGTTATTGCCCGGATGAATCTTGGTTCCGCGTTGGCGCACGAGGATGTTGCCGGCTTTGACGAATTGACCGTCAGCTCGCTTAACGCCCAGGCGCTTCGCGATGCTGTCACGACCGTTCTTCGTCGAACCTACACCTTTCTTGGATGCAAACAGTTGGAGATCCAACTTCAACATGGTTAGTCCGCCTCCTTCGTGATTAGACTTGCTTATCCGTCACAGCGATATAATCGCCGTATGATTGTTCAATCGTTCGCAGCATGACGATCATGCTCTCCAGCAAGAGACTCAGTTGCTGCCGCTTCTCCCCGGACAGAGGCTCGAGGCCTTCCAGGTCGACCCGCATCAGACCTTTGCGCATCACATACTTGGGCTTAAGACCCAACAAGCTTTCGATCGCATTGTAGGTGCCAACGGCGATGGCCGAGGCGCTGGCGCAGACGATATCTCTGCCTGGTTCGTCATACTCCGCATGTCCATCCACGACGTAACTTGCTACGCTTCCGTCGCGTCTTCGCTTAATCTCTACATGGATCATATCGTCACCGGCTTTAAGCTTCGATCTTCTCGATCACAACTTTCGTGTACGGTTGACGATGGCCTTGCTTTCTGCGGTAGTTCTTCTTCGGCTTGTACTTGAAGACGATTACCTTCTCGCCCTTGCCGTGCTTCTCAACCTTGCCGACCACTTTCGCGCCGGATACGGTAGGAGTGCCGGCTACGAAGCCGCTGTCCTTGGAAACAGCAATCACTTGTTCAAACGTAACAGTTTCGCCTTCTGCTGCAGCCAGTTTCTCTACATAGATGACGTCGCCTTGTTGAACTTTGTATTGCTTACCGCCAGTAACAATAATCGCGTACATGAAATGTGCACCTCCTCGTCCTAAGACTCGCCAAACCATGGTGTCCTCTAGCAGCCGCCGGGCTGCTCGGGAGCTTCATAACCAGGCATGAGCGGTTGCAGCGTCAGGAAACGCATGAAATCAGTCTACCACACTTCATGCCGTGATGTAAAGAAGTTTATCCATTCTGCGCGACCGTTGTTTGGATTCTCCCGGTTCCGCCGCACTCAGGACAGATCACGCTCAGCTTGCTGTCAACGCTCTCGCGGATCTTCTTGCGGGTGATCTCAAGCAAGCCAAGCCTTGTCCAACCCACGATGAGGCACTTGGTTCGATCCTTCCTCATCTGCTCCTCCAACACTTGGACAACGGCCTCACGATGTTCTTCCTTGTTCATATCGATAAAATCAGCGATGATCATGCCGCCGATATCGCGCAACCGGATGACCTGGGCGATCATCCTGGCCGCTTCAAGGTTCGTTTCGAATACGGTTTGCTCGAGATCGACGCTGCCGGTATACTTGCCAGTATTGACATCGATCACGGTCAGCGCCTCGGTATGGTCAATCACGATATAGCCGCCATTGTCCAGCCAGATTTTCCTGGCGAACAAACGGTTCACCTGATCGTGGATCTGATAATGCTCAAACACATCGTGATGATCTTCAAGCACGACGCGATCGATCAGTTGCGGTGCATATTGGCGAAGCACATTCGTAAGCTGCGCTAGCAGTCTCCGGTCACCGACGACGCAGCGCTGTACCTGATCCGTGAAGACATCGCGGACGAGCCGAGGCAGCATGTCCAACTCATGGAACAATTCAGCCGGTGCAGGTGTTGAGTCCAACTGGGCCTGAATGTTGTGCCACATGTTCCGCAAACCTTGCAGGTCCTGGCGAAGCTCCTCCTCGCTCTTGCCTACGGCTGCGGTACGCAGAATGAGCCCCTCACCCTCCTGTCTCAGCGCTTCGCCAAGCCGCTTCAGCCGCTCGCGTTCCTCTTCATCGTCGATCTTGCGCGAAATGCCGACATAATCCGCCCTCGGCATGTAGACGAGCCATCGCCCAGGCAACGAGTAATGCGTCGTGACTCTGGCTCCCTTCGTGCCAAGCGGTTCCTTCATCACCTGTACGAGGAGTTCTTGCCCGCTTCTGACCAATTGATCGATCGATTTGCGTTCTGTCTTCACCGGAGTCGTGGCAACTGGGAGCAGGTCGTCCACATGCAGAAATGCATTTTTCGAAAGTCCGATATCGATGAATGCAGCCTCCATCCCAGGCAGCACGTTGATGATCTTGCCTTTGTACATATTGCCCACGGTTGGCTTATGCGCATCATGCTCGACGAAATATTCGATCAGCTTCCCATCATCGATCAGCGCAGCCTTGAGTTCGTCGGACTCTGACTTTATCACCAGTTGTCTCAAGCTATTCACCTCTATGTACGGCGTTCGCCAAGCTTAGTATTATTGTAACTGAAATCACCGCGTCCCGCACGATCATGTTGTTTCCTGCCCGCAAGAAATGCCCTAATCAACTGAATCTCTGGGAGCACTTGCTTAATCCTGCCTTGCTCATCGCACACGTAGATCACATGAAAGCCTTCACGCCTCAACTGCTTCACCGTCTCCGCCAGCGTCGCGCCGGCATGGACGACCATCGGCTTCGCCTTGATGCGTTCAGGCATTAGCTCCGCCATTCGCGCCTCTCGGCCCATCAGGAATCTCAGGAAGATGTAGGAGAGGTTGCGATAGTCCGCCCAGTTGGATACGAACAGGAATATGCCGATCATCAGCAGATTCAAGTCAATCCCGTAGGTTTGCCAGATGCTCAGACTGACCGCGATCATCAGTGCGCTGTTGAGCATGCTGATGATGAACATGGCATGTAAGGTTTGATAGTAAGGCAGCCTGGAAGCCAGGACGATCTGGAGCAGCTTACCTCCATCAAGCGGCAGAATCGGCAGCAGATTAAACAAGCCGATCATAGCATTCACGCGGATGAAATAGTCCGCCCACGCTTCTGACCATATCCCGAGATGATGGCACAGCATGGCGATTACGATCATCAACGCATTCTGCGCTGGACCGGCCAGGACCACGATCGCTTCCTGCCAGGAGGGGACATTTCCGCTCTCCTCCACTTCGAGCACGCCTCCAAATGGCAGCAGACGGATCTCCTTCATCCGCCAGTCCAAGCTGCTCGCAGCAGCCGTATGTCCCAGCTCATGGATGAGGATCACGCCGAACAGAACCAGGAGTTCTAAGAGATGACCGGTCAACGCGGAAATCGTCACAACTATCCAAAGCAGCGGATGGATGCGGATCGGAATGCCGAACAATCTAATCAAACTTCACCACAACCGCAGGATCGACATATTGATCACCTGCACGGACAGCGAAGAACAACTCGCCCTCTCGGGATGGTTCAGGTCCGGCCACGCCTTGCGCGATGGGATCACCCTGCTCTACCCAATCATTCTCCGCCACAAGCACTTCCTTAAGCCACCCGTAGATTGTCCGCACCTGATCCGGGTGCTGGATGACGACCGTCCATCCGGAAGAAGTATAGCCGCTGAACACGATGCGCCCCTCCGCGGCGGCGAGCACGGGCTGATCCGCATTCGTCCTGATTCGCACCCCCTGCTTGCTCTCCGCAAAAGGCGAGACAACCTCGCCACGTACCGGAGCATGAAAGTCTGACAGCCGGCCCGAGTGTACGGCCTGTGCTTCCTCTCCCGAAGTTCCGTTCTGCCATAACGGAATCCAGGCGGGAGAACCGCCGAAGACGGATTCATACCACTCCGCCGCTCGCCTCGTCTCGAAGGGTTCCTGCAATGCGGCGGCGATGATGGACTGTGCGCGCCTCGCCCATGCGGAGTCCAACTGATAGACGCCCCAGATGAGCGCGAACAGAACGGCGCTGATGATGAAGCTGGTCAGGCTGAAGCCTCCCCAGGCGGGAAACAGTCTGGTCCGGCCCGTGCCCGCAGAGTCTGCGGACGAAGGTTGTCCGCTCCAGCTAGCCATGCGGCGCTTCCATGCTTCCTCAGGATCTCTTGGCGGAGGCAAGTCATCGTGCATCGGCATCTTCCGCGATGGAGCCGGGTTACGGAATCGACCGTCCGATGCAGAGCCAAGCAACTCTTGCTTAGCATCCTGCATGGGAGAAGCTGCTCCCCGTTCGGAAGACCTGGCGGTTTGGTGCATCCTCCTGATCCTCTCGATCCTCGCCTTTCTACGTCGGCGAATATCCGCTGTAGGCCGCATATAAATCGAATCCCCCTTTCCGTCAGACAGCTTGTCACTATCCATGTATATGACGGATAAGGGGGATTATGTACAGGCTTATATCTTGAACTTCTTCAGGGATTCGGTAAGAGCATTCGACAGCATCTCCAGCTTGTTCACCAGCTTCACAAGCGATTCGCTCGTGTTCAGTTGCGTCAAGCTGGACGAAGCAACCTCTTCCGAGATCGCCGAGGACTCTTCGGACACGGCGCTGACGCTGGACATCGTATCGGACAGCACCAACTGCGCCTTCTCAAGCTGCTCGATTGCTTCTGTCACCTTGTCCGCCTGTTGGACGAGGCCAGTCATGCGTTCACGCACTCGGTTGAAGATCAACTCCGCATCCTTGACCGCTTCGATCTGCTCCTGGAACAACGGATAGGCCTCTGTCATCACGCTGACCATCTCATCGATCCCGCCCTGGATCTGATCCGTCATCTCCGCGACCACGCCGATGGACTCACGCGACTGATCGGCGAGCTTGCGAATCTCGCCCGCGATCACCATGAATCCGCGGCCTGCCGTGCCTGAGCGCGATGCCTCGATCGATGCGTTGAGCGCGAGGATGTTCGTCTGCTGGGTGATCTTCGTCAGCATATCCAGCAGGCTGCGGATGGAGGCGGTGCTTTCCTTCAGCCTGTCCACCCGTTCCACCATTCGCCTGGTCATCTCTTCGGTGGCTTGCGTCTTCTCGTTCAACTGAGCCATATATCCTGTTCCCTGTTCACTTACCTGATGGACATCCGAGGCAACTTCACCCATCGTCCGGTTGGCATCCACCACATGCGACAGTTGTCTGCTCAGATCGCCGACCAACTCATTGCCGCGCTCGGCCTCAGCGGCCAGGGTCGAAGCTCCTCCTGCGATCTGTTCGGTCGCCTCTGAGATCTCGCGGGCTGCTTGGGCGGTTTCCTGCGCCGAGACGGACAGATCCTGTGCGGTTGCCAACACTTCCGCGGCCGACTGATTCGTCTGCTCCACGAGTGAGCGGATCTGTTCCATCATCTCATTGAAGCTGCGTCCAACCTGTCCGATCTCGTCGCGATTCTTGATGTTGATACGGACATTCAGATTGCCCTTGGCCCCTTCCATCATCAGCGTGGACAGCTTGCGCAGCGGCGTACCCATGGTTCGCATGATGAACAGGCTAAGCAACACAGCGACAATCGCCGCACCGATGACCACAGTTTGGATGACGCGCTGGATGATCTTGATATCCTCTGTCAATTCGCTGGTCGGCGCCGCACCGACAACATACCATCCAGCCTTGTCCGAATAGTGGCTGACCACGATATATTCCAACCCGTCAGAGCCGATCACCTTGCCGGTGCCGCCTTCCGGCAATGGCAATTCTGCCTCTTTCAGCACATCGGAATCTGATTCTCCGTGCAACAGTTGATTGTTCGCGTTTACGACATGCACGATGGATGTCTCGCTAAGTTGGATGTCTTTCACTTGCTCATTCAACATGGCCGGATAGATCTCAACAAGGATGACATAGCTTTGGGTGTAGTTGGTTTTCATCATCCGCGCCACCGCAAGCTGCGGACGGCTCGTCACTTGCGAATATCCGCCGGGTTGCGTATGCAGCCAGACCGGTTGTTGGTGCGAGGTGACGTCCTTGAACCAGTCCGCTTCCCGATCGATCTCGAAGCTTTTGCTCGCGTAGGTCGAATACATCGGGAGATCCGGATTGACCGGAATGAGTGTAATGTTGCTCACATTGGAATTCGCATAGGCCACCTGATTCAACATCTCGGAAATTTCTTTCTGAGCCGTCAACTGATCAAAGATCTGACGATTGGGGTCACTGGCGATGAAGAGCCACTCGTGCAGGTTGATGCTCGTCAGGAGCTGCATGATCGACTGCTCATACACGAGAAGCACCGTATCCAGCTTGGCACTCGTCTGTTGGATCGTCTCGAGGGCCGATTGCTCCGAGTTGCTCTCTACCATATCCTCGGATACATACAAGCTTACAAGTCCCGTTACGACAACCGAACTCAAGATGCTCAAGAAGATGATAAGGAATAGCTTGATCCCTACAGAGAAAACTCTGCCTGATTGACCTTTGGCTTTGGCAGGTGACTTCTTATCCGGTTGATTCTGATCCTTGGAGCGTGGTTCTTTTCTCTTTATCTTCATCATGTGCCAACACCTCGACCATCTTTATTAAGCGCTTACAAGAAAGTATTAGACAAAAAACGATAAAAACCTTCTAATGTCAATAAAATTATGTCGAGTTTGTGAAAATATCCAAAAACAAAAGGACCTTCCCTGATACCTGCTTGGCAGGTTGTTAGCAGAAGGTCATGTCAGTGCAAACGGATCTTCCCTGTCGCGATGGATCTGGACGCTCATCACGATGCCAAGCGCCATCATGTTCATCAGCAGCGATGTACCTCCGTAGCTGATGAAAGGAAGTGTAATGCCGGTAATCGGCATGATTCCAAGCAACATGCCGATGTTCTGGAAGATCTGGAAGACGAACATCGATACAATCCCGATGATGATGTACGATCCCAGGAAGGTCGAGCTGTGAATCGATGCGATGATCATCCGGTAGAGAAGAAGGAAATAGATCAATAGGATGATCGACGAACCCAGGAATCCGAATTCCTCCGCGATGGCAACGAAGATCGCATCGGAGTAAACGTACGGGATATAGTTGTTGTGCACGGAATTGCCTTTTAGGAACCCGTCTCCCGAGAATCGCCCTGAACCGATGGCCGTCATCGATTTGCGCAGTTGGTAAGATGCGTTCGGGTCCGCCTTATCCGGATCGAGGAACGTATCGATGCGCGCTACCCAGTGCCCCTTGCCATAGTTGCTCAGGATTTGCTTGATCTCATCATGAAAGTTGGTATACAGATTAATCGCCAGGATAACTCCGGCGATGATGATGGCCAAGCCGATCAGCACATGGGAATATTTGATATTGCCGATCCATAGCATGCCGAGCATGATCACGAGATAGATAATGGCGTTGCCAAGGTCGGGCTGCATAAGCACAATCACGAAAGGAATCAGCACGATCACGCCAATCGGCAGAACATCCCGCACGGTGCTCAGCTTCTCCCCGTCGCTGCGCGACAGCATCTTGGCAACCATGAGGATGAGCAGAAGCTTCATCAGCTCTGCGGGCTGGAAGCTCAGCCCCATAGGCAGCTTGAACCAACCCTTCGCACCGTTGATCTCCGAGCCGAAAAAGAAAACGGCGATCAACAGGATGATGCCGAGTCCGTAGAACAATATCGAGAATTTGGCCACCCAGCGATAATCGATCAATGCAGCGCAGATCAACACGACGAATCCGAGAATATAGTTGCGGACATTGTCGTAATACAACCGCTGCGGACCGAACTGTTGATTGTCGATTGTGGCGCTGTAGATGATCAATGTGCTGACCACCATGAATAACATCAGGATGAGCAGCGTGATCCAGTCCAGTTTTTTTAATTTAGCCAGCAACGTCAATCATCCTATCCCGAATAACTTTTTCACCTTGTTTAAGATCCCGCTCTTCTCCTCCAATGCCATAAGCGGCACTGAGTCTCCCAGGATGCGGCGGGCGATATTGCGGTATGCGATGGAAGCCTTGGAATTTGGATTCATGACCGTAGGTTCCCCAGCATTGGCAGCCTTGATGACATACTCATCATCCGGCACGATGCCAAGCAGATCGATGGCGAGCACCTGGCAGATCTCATCGATGTCAAGCATGTCGCCGCTTCTCATCATATTGATGCGGGTACGATTGATGACAAGCTTCGGCGCACGGATCCCTTCCTTGTCCAGAAGCCCGATGATGCGGTCGGCATCCCGGACGGCAGCATTCTCCGGCGTCGTGACGACGATCGCTTGGTCGGCTCCGGCAACGGCATTGCGGAATCCCTGTTCGATCCCCGCCGGACAATCGATAATCACATAGTCATATTTCTTCTTGAGCTCTTCGACGATCTTCTTGACATCCTCCGGCTCCACCGCATGCTTATCCTTCGTCTGAGCGGCAGGCAGCAGGTACAATTCATCGAAACGCTTATCCTTCACGAGAGCCTGTTCCAATCGGCATCGGCCCTCGGCAACGTCCACGAGATCATAGATAATTCGATTCTCAAGGCCCATCACCACATCGAGATTGCGCAGACCGATATCGGTATCCACCATACATACTTTTTTGCCCAGCAATGCGAGTGCTGTTGCGATGTTGGCGGATGATGTTGTTTTACCGACACCACCTTTGCCAGATGTAATCACGATCGCTTCTCCCAATGGTCTCACTCTCCCTTGTATAATTCGACAGCATTCGGCCTGAGCCGTGCCAGATGTACGATCTTCTCAACCTCCATCTGTTCGCCTTCCAGGTAAGCAAACATCATCGCCGTATCCGAGTTGCTCCACTCTTCAGGCGGCCGGCTAATCACATCGGCGATTCTTAGCTGCGTCGGCTTCAGATAGGATGCCGCAATCACCGCATCCCGTTTGCCTTGGTCACCTGCATGGGCGATGCCGCGCAGCGATCCGAGCACATAGATGTCTCCGGTAGCCTGAATCGTACCGCCTGGATTCACATCGCCGATGAAGATCAGATTGCCGTTCATCTTCAGCACTTGACCGCTTCGTACGATTCCTGTCAGCACCTTGTGTGAGCTGAGCGGATCGGGCTCTGGCACGGCGCTTTCGATCTTCTGAACGACGAGGTTGCGGCGATTGATCATATTGTGGAGCGCTTCTCTCTCCGCATCGGTGATCTGCCGCTTGCCGAGCTGCACATGAACGTGCATGAGCGGGCCGGACAACAGCTTGTTATGGGATTTCTCCAACTTGAACTCCAGTTCGCCCAGAAGGTCGGAGAAGGGGCATCTGTCATCCAGGACAAATACGAGGCCGTCTTTCCTACCTTTGATCGTCACATGATGTTGATTGCGAGCCATGGTACCATATAACCTCCACCCCATTCAATTCCACAGTCATTGCACCGTTTCCTGCTTCCCCGCTTAAGGATTGCCGACCTTGTAATCATCCGGCTCTTCTGGCGCTACGAACTTCTCGATCCTGGCGAAGATGTTGATGACAGGATAATAGATCGCCGAAGCAAAGATCATATTCAGAATCAATGTGGGAAGTGCAGCATGCACAAAATACCACCATGGAGAAACCGAAGTGATCTGAAACAGCGTATACAGTCCAAATACCAAATAATCAAAAACGAGGATGCTCAATGAGATAGAGCCCAACCCCGTATACCATGAGACATGGGTATCACGTAGCAGCATGGAGATCACATACGTTGTCAGGCACATGCTGAACGTGTATGCGCCCAGCACATGCCCGTAGAACAGAATATCATGCATAAATCCGATGGCAAACGCCATCCCGATCGCCAAACGGCGGTTCAGATAGATGCCGACATACAGGATGATGACAAATGCGAAATGGACGGTGATATTGAGCTGCATACCGCCTACTGATGTGGGCAGAAGCCAGGGCATAAGCGAGCTCTCAAGCAGGAACAGGATGCAAACAACGAGCCACAAGAGATGCCTATGCCATATCATGGTTCGGCCACATCCCACGCGTTCTGCACGACGAATACCTCGCGCAGCCCGCTCATTGACATGTCAGCAGCCGGCTTGATCTCCGCCACATGCGTGATGCCGAACGATCCTTCCTGCCGCGACACGACCGTACCGATGATCAGGCCCGCAGGGTAAACCTCTCCAAGTCCGGAGGTGACGATCGTATCCCCTACCTGAAGCGGGTCTTCCTGCTTGATCTTGCTCATGATCAGATAACCGGTCTCATGGTCATACGCCTCGATAACGCCGAACGAATCCGGATGCTCCAATGAAGTAACCGAGATTCCCCGGGAATTCAGGCTCTGATCGTTAATGTCCTTCAGCATGAGCACATTCGACGAAAATTCCGATACCCTGATGACCCGTCCGATCAGCCCATCCGTCGTAACGACCGGCAGATCCGGCTTGATGCCGTCTCGCTCGCCCAGATCGATCTTGAAGACATTGTTGGAGGTATCTTGATTAACCGCTACCACTCTTGCAATCTGGTAGACTAGCTTGTCGCTGAGCTTCTGCCTTTCTGTGAAGCGAAGCGCCTCCTTAAGACGCTCGTTCTCCGCCATCAGGACATTCAGGCGCGCCGTATCTCTCGCATAATGCGAAAGCGTCCGCTTGAGAGTCTTGTTTTCCTCGTACAACCTGCTCAGGTTGCCAATATCCTCAAAAAAGCCCGCTATATATCCAGCGGGCTTATAGATCAATCCTTGCACCCAGGCAACCGTGTCCTGGACCATCTTCTCCGGCCAGGTTACGGTTCCCCTGTTGCCCAATGTAACCCCCATCAGCGCGATCAAGATGATCAGGCTGATTAGCGAAATAATCAAACGTTTATTGCTGAACAATTTCATGAAGGTGCACCACCGAACCCTATATTCCCCTTATCGGGCACGGCCATGTCCGGACGCGAACTTGCCACGGGGGTTATTTCGCCTTCCTGGCCGGGCCGGAACGGCCAGTGAACAGATGAAGATTCTCGAGCGCGCGGCCAGTGCCGATAGCCACGCAATCCAACGGATGATCGGCAACGATTACCGGCATCCCCGTCTCGGCGGCCAGCAGTTTGTCCAGATTGCGCAAGAGCGCCCCTCCGCCGGTCAGCACGATACCGCGATCCATGATGTCCGCCGACAGCTCAGGCGGGCATCTCTCCAGCGTGATCTTGACCGTCTCCACGATGCTGTTCACCGGATCGGCCAACGCTTCCGCCACCTCGTCAGACGTCACCGTGATCGTCTTGGGCAAACCGGTCAGCAGGTCGCGTCCCCGGATCTCGAGTGTCTCTGGATCGTCGAGCGGAATCGCAGAACCGATCTCCAGCTTCAACTGCTCTGCCGTCCGTTCGCCTATCATCATATTATAAGTGCGTTTAATATACTGAATGATCGACTCATCCATTTCGTCACCGGCTACGCGGACCGATCGGGAGGTCACGATGCCGCCTAGCGAGATGACCGCAACTTCCGTCGTACCGCCGCCGATATCGACTACCATGCTGCCGGTAGGTTCCCATACAGGCAGATCGGCTCCAATCGCCGCAGCGAACGGCTCTTCGATGGTGAAAGCTTCCTTCGCTCCCGCCTGCCGCGTGGCATCCTCCACCGCGCGCTGTTCAACCGATGTGATGCCGGAAGGAACGCAGACCATGACATTCGGACGTCTGCCGAACAGACGTTGCTTCTTGAGCGCCTGATTGATGAAATGCTTGATCATCGTGGCGGTCGTGTCGAAATCGGCGATAACGCCGTCCTTCATCGGACGGATCGCACGAATCGAGCCCGGTGTACGCCCGATCATCTTCTTGGCCGCTTCACCAACCGCCTCTATCTGCTTCGTATCCGTGCGGATCGCCACCACCGATGGTTCGCGCACAACGATGCCCTTGCCTTTGACATATACCAGTGTATTGGCCGTACCAAGATCTATGCCCAAGTCTTTAGAAAATCCCATGTATGTAAACTCCCTTCCGAAATTAGCGGATGTGAATATCCATATCCTTGAAATCAAACATCCGGCCTGCTGTCTTGTACGCACGGCAGGCAAAATTCTGGCCGTATTTTTTTATTATATTATATAACTCCCTGTTCCTTCAAACTGATGAATATTCCATCTCCGATGATGATGTGATCCAGCAGTTCGATACCGATAATATTCCCTGCATCAGCCAATCGATTCGTAAGCGCAACATCTTCCTTGCTTGGGGTTGGATCGCCGCTCGGATGATTGTGGAGACAGATGATGGACGCCGAGCCCCGTTTAATGGCCGAACGGAATACCTCACGGGGATGGACAAGCGAAGCGTTCAGACTGCCCACGGAAAGCGTCTCCTTCGCGATGACACGGTTCTTCGTATTAAGGAACAGCACAACAAAATGCTCCTTCTGCAGATACCGCAGCTCCTCCATCACCAGTTCAGCCGCATCCTTCGGGGAACGGATGACGGGCTTGTCGCCCTGCCTGAGCTGCGACAGCCTGCGGCCAAGCTCGATGCCGGCATGTATCTGCAGCGCTTTCGCCTTGCCGATCCCTTTGACTGTGGTCATCTCCGTTACGCTCATATCCGGAATGCCCTTAAGTCCCCCGGCTTCCTTAAGCACGCGTTGCGCCAGAACAATCGCAGATTCGTTCATCGTCCCTGTCCTGAGCAGCACAGCCAGAAGCTCCGCATCGCTCAGCGCCTGTACGCCTTCGCGAAACATGCGCTCGCGCGGTCTGTCCTGTTCAGGGATATCACGCAAGGTTAAGTTGGATCGGGCTTCTGATGCAATCATCATCTTCCCCCTAACATGAAACGTGATCGGGCCGATTAAAGTTCTACAAGATGTCAACGCCAAATTGAGACAACATATCGCTGAGCAGATGGAGCGGCATCCCCACCACATTGAAATAGTCGCCTTCGATGCCTGTGACGAGCGTCGCTCCGATTCCTTGAATCGCATAGGATCCGGCCTTGTCCATCGGTTCGCCGGTTGCAATGTACCGCTTGATCTGATGCACATCGAGCGGCTTCATCTGGACGACCGTACGGCAATGCCGAACTAAGCTGCGTCCCGTTGATGCATCGATGCAAGCGATGCCGCTGAACACCTCATGCGTTCTGCCCTGCAGTCTCTGCAGCATGCGAAACGCATCCGCCTCGTCACTCGGCTTGCCCAGAATGTTGCCGTCCACTACGACGATCGTATCCGAGCCGATCACGATCGCGTCCGTTTGCTTCCGCGCCACAGAATCTGCCTTGCGGAAGGCAAGTTCCTCCACGATCCGCTCGGGGGCAAGTCCGGGATCGACCTCTTCATCGACTTGGCTCGGAATGACGAGAGCCTCCAACCCCAGGTTGCGTATCAGTTCCTGTCTGCGTGGTGAAGACGAGGCCAGAACGATGGTTCGATTCATGCTGCTTGAGATCCTCCTGTGTTATGCTTCGCGAAATTTGTCGCCGATAGCCATATTATACGTTTAAAATTGACTGCTTACAACGAGATTTTCCTTGTATTTCCTGCATCATTCAGGCTCTTCGCAAGACGTGCAACTATCCGCTTAATCCGACATTTTCCATGTATATCTTGCATGCTATGAGGCCTTGCAGGAAGTGAGTCTTTCCTCTCATTTTTGGCTTTTCCGAGTATTTCCTGCATACGCGACGCTCCTCCATGAATTAAAATGGTGAATTAGGGAGGGGCAGAATGATGATGAAGAAATTGACAATTTTCGTGCTGCTATGTTGCTTGTTGTTGGCATCGCCTCTTACGGCGCTTGCGGCAACCGTTCTGATCGATCCCGGGCATGGAGGATCTGATCCTGGTGCGATCGGTGTTACCGGCCTGCGTGAGAAGGAAGTCAATCTAGACATCGCGCTTATGGTGCGCAATGAACTCATCCGTGACGGGTATGAGGTCATCATGACCCGTACTTCAGATGAGTACCTGAGCTTGCAGGAGCGCATCGAAATCGCCAATCGGGAGATGCCGGATATTCTGGTCTCCATCCACGCCAACTCTTACAAAACCCCTGATGTGTCCGGAACGCTTGTGCTTTACTATGACAATCGTTATCCCGTCGCGGGGTATCCGGCGAGTGAAGCGATGAAACGGCTGACTCCAGAGAGCAGGAAGCTCGCCCAGTCGCTGCTGGACAACGCTGTGCAAGCGGCCGGAACGATCAACCGCGGTTTGCTTGAAAGTTCCGTCTACATGGTGCGGATGGGCTCGATGCCGAGCGCATTGATCGAGACGGCTTTCCTGTCCAATCCGAATGACGAACAACTCTTGCGCTCTCAAGAGTTCCGCAAGAAGATGGCGATAGGCATCGCGAATGGCATCCGCAACTACCTGCCGGTTCACTTCAGCGATGTTGCCGCGCACTGGGCGAAGGATTCGATCTTGCGGTTGTACGAGCTTGAGGTCGTACAAGGGGATGGACGCTATTTCTACCCGGAACGTCCCCTGACACGCGCGGAATTCGTGGCGATCCTCGATCGAAGCGGCATGCTTGAGCTCAGGGAAGCGGAGCTTGAACCGGAGGAGCCGCAGGAGAACGACACGGAAGGCCTGGAAGTCCCCGATCAAGTTGTGACCGACTCGGTTTACGGCGATACATACGCTGATGCGGAGCGTAAACCTATGGACGCAATGACAGGTCTGGAAGAATGGAATGCCGAAGAGGAAGAGATCACTGAACATCAGGTTGGATCGGACAAGCCTGTTTTCACCGATCTGAGCGAGCAACACTGGGCTTACGAGTCCTTGATGAAAGCCGTCAGCAGAGGGGTCTTGGTCGGCTTCCCGGACGGCACGATTCGCCCGAACTCGCCGATCAGCCGGGCGGAAGTCACGGCGATCATGGATCGCCTGCTGGACGACGGAGAGCAAGCGGAAAGTGCGCCGTTCGTCGATGTGCAGGCAAATGTATGGTATGCGGATGCCGTAAACCGCTTGTACAGGAAACAGATTGTCTATGGCGTATCGACCGAAACATTCGCACCGCTTAAGCTGATGACACGCGCTGAAGCAGCGGCATTGATCGACCGTACCATCCAAATCGTCATGTTGGCCCGTCATCTCGCATAAACCAATAAAACCTGTCTGACAGGGCTGGTGCCTAGTCGGACAGGTTTTCTATTGATGGATCGTCTCTTGCACGCACCTCACCGCGCATCTGCTCCTAACGGAACCTCATTCCGCTAGTTGTGCGAAAAAGGCAGTTTTCGAATCGTTTACGGAACGCCGTTCCGCTATTTCTCGTTTTCGGACTCCAAAACCCAGATACAGCGGGTAATAGCGGAACGCCGTTCCGTTAGAACATGACATCTAGGCGAATTCGGCCAGATAAAGGATCTGTGTTCCGTTAGACTGAGAAGGGTGCATCAACGGAGTGCCAGAAGCGGGGCTGCCTGGCTTCACAAGCTGCATCCACGACAGCGGCCGCGCCTGAGCCTGCCGCCCATACCATACCGCAAGCTATGCCTCACTCATGATCCTTACGCAGCAAGCGCCCTGAGCAGTGACTTCTCTTGGATGACGTAATTCATGGCTGCCGATTGTGCCTGCCACAAATAGGAGACAGCAGGATTCTTCTTATATTCCAGGAGCGACTCCACAGCGGTCGTCAGCGAGTTGTTCATCTGCAGGAATGCCTCCTGCGCCTGTTCCGGCACGTCCTTCGCCAGTTCCCCAGCGAGCATCTTCCATTGCTGATGGGAGGAGGCGAGCGCCTGAATCGTCTCATCCTCAAAATTCGTCAGTTCCTTCTCCTCCAGATGAACGAGCGTAAGGAGCGATACCGTCTTCGCCAGTTTCCCGCCAGCGCCGAAATATTCCTCGATATGGGCAGCATCCGCCTCTCCCCACCTGAGCGACCCTACTTCCGGTCGATCATAGGCTTTCACATACGTCTCCAGCTTCATGCCAGCGAGCTGATTGCTCAACAGGAGCGCGCTGTTGCGATCCGGAGTGAAACCAGCGTATACGACATGACGCTCACCTGCTTCGTATGCGCTGGCGATGCCAGCCTTCTGTAACTGATCGATGGCCGCATACGCGCCTTCGGCAGACGAGAAAACTCCGAATTGCAGCATGTATACCGTGTTTTGCGGCAGGCTGACAGCCGTCGCCTGGGCATCCACATCAAGCTCCTGCACGTGATCGGCTCCGGGCAGAGAAACCGGCGGCGCATCCGTCAGATCCTGACGGTCGTTCACGGGAGGAGCTTCATGATTCAGCGTCAAGTTCGTAAACAACTGCATGATGAACAAGCCCAACATCACGCCCGTGGCGATAGCTCCGACGACCGAAGCCACGACGCGGAACCACGAATACCCTCCCGTTCGATACGACGAAGTCGAATCGAGAGCGAGCAGCCGTTCATCGATGATCGGGCCGCTCTCCCAATCATCGTCAGCATGGTCATGCCTGCCGCCGTCTGCGCCCGCCAAACTTCGCCTGTCTCCACGAACCGCCCTGGAGACTCTTCCATCTCGCGCATCATCAGCCGAACCCCATTCATCCGAACCGTCAGCATCATGGGCATCGGCTGTCCTTCTTCGTCCATCGCGCTGCTCCTGCCTACGGCTGGCGCGATCTTGACTTTCCTTGCGAGGCGGCTTGTCCCGTCCTTCGACCAGCGGCACCTCTTCAGGCAAGCTGCTCTCCCGGATCAGCCTCTCCAAGCGCTCCGTCTCCATGTCAAACGGCGAGCTCCATGCTCCATAATCGGTGGTGAACTGGTTGAGCATCTGCGAGTCATAGAGCGTCTGCTTCGCGCCGTTCTGCGGCGAATCGCCAATATGGTCTGTGCGATCCCGTTCCGATGCATCCCAACCTTCAGGACCATGCCCATGGCTTGTCCCGGGATCATCGGAGGCTCCGCTGGCAGACATTCGGTCAAACTTCTCCTTGTTCTGGTCGAATCGGTATGTGATACGCGCCTTGTTCATGAGCCAACTCTCCCTCTGTCAATCTTCTAATATAGACTATGAGAGAGTTGTCTCTATTATGCTTGTTGAGATGATCCTAATATGATCCTAGCAGAGGCATATCAGAGTTTCATCCCTCGGCGGGGATGGTTGATATCCGTCTGCCCCCGATGACGAGACGTATCCTCCAGGAGTGGGAACCGTGGGCTGGCAGCGTCCTGACCTTCCCGTGCTCAACCGCTGTCGACAACGCATCCAGATACCCCGTCGCCGGCTCGATAGCCACATGGTATCCGCCATAGTAACCGCCATAATTGGCCCATATGGCCAGGAACGGCACTTCACCAACCGGATATTCCATCGTCACCGATTCCCCGGTTGCCGGATGCTCCAGCCTCGCCCAACCTTCGCGCGGCGTCTCGCAAAAGTAATACTTCTCGTATCGATCTCCCTTGTCCGGCACCAGATCAAGTCTTGTCCCGTTCGCGCCTGCCGGCCAGGGGAGCTTCGCCCCTTGCTGTCCCAGGCAATCATGCTTCGAAACTTGCAGGATAACCTCGCTTCCTTCCTCATATGGCACAACGAGCCTCATCCCTGGCTCCACCTGAAACAACGGATGCGCCGCCCACAGATAGGAAAACGGAAACGGAGACAGGTTCACAACCTCATAATCCATGACTAATCCTGCTTCCCCATCCAACCTCATCCGCTTCTCCAGATGATAGGGAAACCGGACGCCATGAACTTGGCAGACGAGCAGTTCGTCCTGCGCTGACAGGCGGGATTGCCACGGTATCGACCATACCTCACCATGATCAGGAATCGCCGTTCCTTCCCAGGGCGTAAGCGGATAGAGGCAACGATCGATCGTCGGAAACATCTCATCCCAACCGCGCAGATCTCCTTGGTCAAACGGAGTATCGTACCCTTGATTGCCCAGTCTGTCGGTTTGCGCCAGCCATTCTCTCCCGCTTCGTTTGTCCAAGATAGAGACGAGCTTGGCACCCAATTCGGGTATAAGCACCACCCTTATCGCTTCGGTTTCGCCGAACCAGGCCATTCTGCCTGCATAGTCACCCTGTTGCCACACCTTCATCATCCTCCCGCCGGCACCGGATACTCGCCGCGGTCTTTGCTCGGCGATACTCGAAACCTGCGCTTGTACAATTTGCTGAAGTAGAAAATATCAGAGATCCCGATCATCTCGCTGATCTGGCCAATCGTGAAGTCTGTCGTCTTCAGCAGCATCCTCGCCTGATTCATTCGAATCATCTCAACGTACTCCATCAGGGTCATGCCGACCTCTTCCTTGAAAATCTTCGAGAAATGAGAACGGCTTAAGTTGGCCACGGCACATGCATCGTCCAGCGTGATCCGGTCCGTGTAATGCGCATGAATATATTGGATGACTCGCGACAATTCCTTGCTGTAGTTGCTGAAAAAACGATTGTCATGCAACCATTTCTGGATAAGTTCCCGATAGTCGTTCATGTGATCTGCTCTGAGCTGCTGGATGTCCTTCTGAAACTGATGGTCAACCGAGTAGCCGCTTTTCTCGATGAAGGTCATGAGCAGTTGCAGATCTTCCTTGATATAATTCGGCCTGCGTCGCACCTTCTCCAGCAAGCCCAGAAACGACTCGATCCAGATGGGAAGTTGCTTGTTTCTTACAAAATCATCATTGCCTCGCAGCAGCTCGGTAAAGTAATGATAAAAATCGATCTCTCCCACATTGTAAGCATGAGTGAGCTCGTCCTTGTGGACCAAGGTGCCGTACTCACTGTAAAACAGTTGGTCAAAATCACCCATATGTCTCTGAACCGACAAGAACAAATCATTGAGCGATACGGCGCCATATCCGTAAATAACGGAGAAGGTGACCTGTACAAACCGCTCCATCTCCTCCATCGCGCACTGAAACCGTGCGACAAGATCGGGTTCTGAAGTTCCTGCGACGACCACGATGAATCTGCCTTCGTTCAGGTGAAAGATTTCCCGCTCAGGCAAGGGGCCGCCCAGCGCTTCGGACAGCATGTTGACAATGGAAAAAACAGCAAGATCCATCTGTCCCCGATATTTCTCCTCCAGCCATGAGGAGAAGCGATTCACTTGCACGAAAGCGTAATGGATCGGTTCAAGCTCTCCCGAGAACAAAGCAATATCGTGTTTCCTCGCCCTCCGCGTCAATTCCGCCGTTGAGATTCGATCCGACAACCGTTCATGAAACAACGCGTTGGTGATCGAGATCCGTTCGTTTCGATCCAGCAAGCGATGCGCCTGGTGGGTGTTTGCTTTCATGGCTTTCTCGATCCCAAGCATCAGCTCTTCCTTCGTAAGCGCAGCTTTAAGCAGGTACTCCCTGGCCCCGTAACGCATAGCCTGCTGGGCGAGGTCGAATTCGGCGAAGTTGCTCAGCACGATCGAGGCCACGTGCGGGTAGTCGATCAGCGTCTGACGAATCAATTCGATGCCGTCCATCTTCGGCATTCGTATGTCAGTAATGAGCACATCGATCGGTTCACGCTTCAGCACCTCAAGCGCTTCCAGACCATTTGCCGCTTCATAGATGTCATATGGGGTGTTCTCCAGCATCAAGGCCATATGCTTCCTTGCATGCAACTCATCATCCACAATCAGCAGCCGATTTCTCATAGCTGTAATCTTCCTTTCCCTCCAAGACGAGCGTCACACGGGTACCGCCGCTTGACGGCGTTCCGATCTCGAGCCGTGAAGCGCCTCCGTAATGCATGGCGATGCGGCTTCGGACATTCTCCAAACCAATCGATCTTCCCGAAGATTTGAGAGGCAGCGATGACGCCGCCGCATATCCGCAGCCATCATCCTCGATGGTAATGGACAGTCCTTCTCGCAAGCGGACAACGTCGATGCGAATCGTGCCTCGGTCACGGTCAACAAAGGCGTGCTCGAAGCAATTTTCGAGGATTGGCTGGACCAGCATTTTGAGCAGCCGTTTCTGCTCCGTGCCGGATTCCACATGGATGAACACAGCGATATTGTCGCCAAATCTCGCTTTCTGTATCTCGATATATTTGCCGATATACGTAAACTCCTCCTCCACCGTCCAGTAAGGACGGTCGTCATACAACTGCTGGCGAAGCATATGCGACAGCGCAACGATGAGTGAGCTGAGCTTGTGCAGCTTGGCGCTGTCGGCCAGCCAGCGAAACGTGCTTAACGTATTGAGGAGGAAGTGCGGATTGATCTGGTGCTGCAGCATCTGCATCTCCAATTGCCGCTTTTCGTTCGCCGCCAGCTCATAGTTCCTGCGCGCCGTATTCAGATTGTGGACGAGCTGCTGCAAACTCTGCGACAGTTCGACGATATGATAATCGCTGTTCAGCGAAACATCGGAAATATGATTCACCATCAGTTGCCTGGACAGCGACCTGATCTGCAGCAGCACCTTGCGGATCTCGCCGACGACGATAATGGTAACGCCGATCATCAGGATGATGGTCACTCCGAACGCTACGTAAGTTGTTATGCGGAACAGCGCCGTTTTCTCGGAAGCCACATCACGGTCTCTCCAATAGTTCAGTGTCCAGTCTGTCGGCTCCAGGGAATACACCTCCGGGTTCGCTTCGGCATCCAGGCTCGCATAGCTCTGCGTCCGATAGATGACTTCCGAATCCGGCGTGCTGATCTCGACATAACCCTGTTGCCGTTCCAGGATCGCTTCGATGTAGGAGAAGGGCATGATCATGTAAACCTTGCCTTTGGCAACGGCGGTCTCCGGTTTGAAAACAATGCGGTACAAGACGAGAAACTGCTCCGGCTCTCCTCTTATCGTCTTCATATCCAGCAGGTACCAGCGGTAACTGTCCATGATGCTGAGGGATTCATGGGGGATCTGTTCCTTGATCAGCTCACGGATCGCTTCCTTGCTTAAGTTCATCTTCGTCGAGTCAAAGATGTAATCGTTTCCATGTTTGTCAATCACAGCAACCGTATATTTGGAATTGAGGAAGAAGGTGTACTGAAGCCGATCGATCGTGTTGAAATACGTGTTGATCTTCTCCAGGTTAAACGGGTCTTCGATCTCAAGCGCCGCGATAAACGCCGGATCATTGATAAACAGATTGGTGGACATGAAGAGCCGGTTTAAGATATCGCGAATATTGTTCGAGGTTTCTGTCATACGCATCGCATCGATTTCATCAATATGGTTCATGATCATTTTCTGCGAAACGTGCTGGACGGAATAAAGCAACGCAAACAAGGGGATCGAGACGCAAATGAAGATGACAAGCATCTTACGCTGCAAAGATCTTGTGCCTGACAGCAACTTGAACCATCGCGCCATTTCGTTCTCTCCCCATGAATAGCCCATGCCCTCATCCGATTCGGAAGAAGGCATGGGCGAAATATCGCAAGCTCTTTATTGCATTATTGGTCTTTTTGCTCCTGGATGGCTTTGTCCACCTTCTGCTTGATCGTGGACAAAGTATCGTCCAGATTATTCTCGCCTGTATAGTAGATGACGACCTGATCCAGGAAGATGGATTCATATTCCTGCGGTGCGGCAAGCACCGGCTTCTCCGCGACGTTGATCACGTCAGGGTCGCCTCCGAACAGGTAGACGATCTGATCAAGCGTGATGTCATCGTCCTTAAGCTGTTCCGCAATGTCTTCATAATACTTGGCTGCGTCGATCTTGTTGTACATCGGCAGAGCCCCGGTGCTGAGCGTGTAGTCGGAGACATATTCTTTGGCGAACAGCAAAGCTTCCTTGGCATGTGCCGAATTTTTCGGGACGGCCAACGAGTCGATGCTCGACCAGTTCATATGTTTGCCTTTCAGTTCCTCCGGCACCGGCATCGGAGCGATTCCGAATTTCCAGTCGCGCGGGAACTCCTCTTTCTTCGTGGCGGCAAGCTGCGTATACCATTGGGCTCCGACCACCATGCCGTATCCGCCGTTCCAATACGACAAGAAGTCGGTATTGTTGGAGATGTACTGCGAGATCGGCATCGCAGCGCCTCTATTGTTCATGACGTCATACAGCCATTCCATGCTTCTCTTGAACTCCGGCGCATCGATATTGGACAGCAGGTCATCCGTGTAGAACTTCCCGTCCGTCAACTGGCTGCCATAACCGTAGTAGTACATGCCCCAATGGTTATAGAAGTATCCGTAGACCTTCTTGCCGTCCACCGTTTGCGTCAATTTCTCCGCGATATCCGCCACTTCGTCCCACGTCAGAGGCTCGTAAGGGTCGGGATACGGAACCCCGGCATCGTCGAACACTTTCTTGTTATAGTATAACATCCAGTTGTTTTGCTGAATAGGAAAATAGTAATAATGACCATCATCTTCAGGTTTGAAAGAGCTTCCGAAATCCACCGTCATATCAACGCCGATTTCTTGTGCAATCTCTTCGATCGGCATCAGGAATCCTTTGTTGATCGCGTCATATTGATAGATGCCGTTCCCCCAGATCAGATCGACCTTTTCACCGCTGGCCAGCATGATGTTGCGTTTGTTGATGTATTGTTCATGCGGTACCGAGATCGTCTCGACCTTGATGTTCGGATATTTCGCTTCGAAACGTTCAACGAAAGCTTTGTACTCCGGCGTGTCGGCATATTGGGAAATGTTCAGCACCTCGATCGTCACCTGATTCGCTGAACCGTCTCCATTGCCTGAAGCAGAATTGTTGCCGTTCTGCGCTCCCGAGCCGCCCGATGATTCTCCCTTTCCTCCGCATGCTGCAAGAACCATGGATAAACAGAGGATCATCGCGAGCAACGTATAAATTCCTCTTCTTTTCTTCATCTTTTGGCCTCCCCCATTTTACAAGAATGTGGCTTTGGTTCTGTATTCCATCGTAATCGATCGGCTGCGGCAAGAGTATGGAAAATAAATCGATTTATTTGTATTATTTTCTTGCTTTTTTGCAATGAGTTTGTCCGATTTTCCGGTACGCCGTCCGCTTCAACCCTTGATACCCGTGGTGAAGATGCTTTCCACGAACCGCTTCTGCAGGATCAGGAAGGTGACAAGCACCGGAATGATCGCGATGCAGGCAAGCGCCATTTGCTTCGCATACTCGTGGCCGAACTGGGTTTGGAAGCTGTGAATGCCAAGAGGCAAGGTGAACATCTCCGGCGATTTCAGGAAGATCAGCGGTTGGTAATACTGATCCCAGATCATAAAGAAACTGAGAATCCCGAGCGTAAGCATCGGAGCTTGGGCAAGCGGCAACGCAATCCGGAAAAACGATCTCACCACGCCGCTCCCCTCCATATATGCCGCGTGAATGAAGTCACGCGGGAAGGTCAGGAAAAATTGCCGCATCAGGAAGATCGACAGAATATCCACGATATTCGGCACGATCAGCGCCCAGAGCGTATCGAGGAAGCCGATATACCGGAAAGCGATAAATTGCGGCAGCAAGCTGAGTTGGTACGGGATAAACAAGGCCGCCAGATAGATCAGGAAGATCGTGTTTGAATATTTGAATTTCAGATAACCAAACGCATACCCGGTAACGGCTGCAAACAGCAAACGGAACAGGACGGATACGATCACGACGATCAACGAATTGGACAACCAGGTCACGACCGGAGACTCCGTCAGCAGGTACATGTAATTGCCGAAATTGATGTCTTCCCAGTGGACAAACACAAACGGCTTCTCGAAGACTTGATTTTCATATTTGAACGAGGTGGACAGCATCCAGATGAGCGGGGTGACAAATACAAGCCCGACCAAGGAATAGACAATCGTAAGAAACACTCTCATTGGTAGAACACCCACTTTTTCTGGCCGAACCAGTTAATGAGTACGAAGACCAGCGTGATAAAGAACAGGACAACACCTACTGCTGAAGCATAAGAGAAATCATAGTACTCAAACGCCGTTCTGTAGATATGATAGGTTAATGTGGTCGTGCTGAACGCCGGACCGCCTTTGGTGAGCAGGGCCATCTGGTAGAAGGCTTGCAGACCGCCGATGATCGTGATGAGGAGCAGGAAGAAGCTGGTCGGCGAAATCAATGGAAGAGTGATATGCCGGAAACGAGCCCACCCATTCGCTCCGTCAATCGACGACGCTTCATACAGATCCTTGGGTACGCCTTGCAATGCAGCCAGAAACAACAAACAGTGGAATCCGACATCCTTCCACGATCCGATGATCGCAAGGATCGGCAATGCCCATTTCGTATCCACCATATAATGCGGAGGGTTCAACCCCCAGGAAGTCAGCAGGCTGTTGACAGGGCCCTCGGTCGGATGCAGGAAGACATTCCACACCACCAATGTCGCAATATAGGTGGTGATATAAGGAATGATAAAAAAGGCGCGGATCATGCCCCGCATGTACACCCTGCTGTTCAGAATCAACGCCATGACCAGGCCCAGCAGCAATGTCAGAGGCACATAGATGATGAGATACTTGAATGTATTCGTGAAGGCTTTCCAGAAGTCATCGTCATTCATCAGCTTGTGAAAGTACGATAGTCCTTCGAAGGAGATCGAGTTGCTCATCAGATCCATCTTGAACACACTAAGCACAAACACGAACAACATGGGAAGCGCCACGAACAAGGAATAGCCGATAAAGCTTGGAATCGCGAAGAGAAGTCCCATCCGCCGTTCCGCCCGTTCAAGCGAATGGCTCTTGATCCCCCGGCTCTTCTTGCCTTCCGCCACAGTTAAACCTGTCATTTCCATTCACCGCCATAATCAGACTAGACTTGAAGGTCATTGTCATTATCCCTAATTTGACAGGCAGTTAACATGGAGATTGTTATGTATCCTTTTGTAATATCTTCTGATGGTCTTACTGCGCCGCTCGGCAGCAAAAACGGGCATCCGACCCGTCAGGATCAGATGCCCGTTTCATGCATGGCTGTGCAGAACAGTTAACCCCCGCACGATTCTATCACTTATGAAAAAGGCTCTATTGAATGCCTTGGCGCGACTGTAATAATCGTCCGAGCGCATGCGCAGTCTTGTAGATGTCACCGGCCCCCATCGTCAGCACGAGATCTCCAGGTTTGATATGTTCCGTCAGATAGTTCAATACCTCGTCCTTGTCCGGAATATAACGCACATTCGGATTGCTGTTCTTCGCGATCAATTCAGCCAGACGACCGGAGCTCACTCCTTCGATGCGCTTCTCGCCTACGGGCGAGAAGATATCCGTCAGGATCACTTCATCCGCTTCGCCGAAGGCGCGGCTGAACTGTTCCAGCAAGAAGTAGGTTCTCGTGTACCGCTGCGGCTGGAATACCGCGATGATTCGCTTGCCGGTTGACTTGGCAGCGGTGATCGTCGCTTCAATCTCGGTCGGATGATGCGCATAGTCATCGATGACCAGTATATCGTCATATTCACCTATCACCTGGAAGCGCCGCTTGGCTCCGCGGAACTTGGCCAGTGAAGCTGCGATTTGCTGGAAGCTCAATCCTGCCTCCAGGCCGACGATCAACGCCGCAAGTGCGTTGTATACGTTATGGATTCCCGGAACAGACAGCTCGATCGTGCCAAGTTCTGCACCTTCACGTTCGACGGCGAACCTGACCCGCCGGTCGCCAAGCTCGATGTTCTTCGCCGTATAGGTTGCATTCGAACGGATGCCGTACGTGATCATCTCGCACTTCAGGCCAGGTACCAGCTCCTGCACATAGGGGTCGTCCAGACAGAGAACCGCCTTGCCGCCAGGCTTCACTTGGCTGAGAAACTGGACATAAGCGTTCTTCAGATTCTCGAACTTGCCGTCGTAATTCTCCAGATGGTCCGCCTCGATGTTCGTTACGACCGCGTATTGAGGATGGTATTGCAGGAAGGAGCCATCACTTTCATCGGCTTCGGCCACCACGTATTCCCCTTTACCGGCTTTGGCATTGCTGCCTACATTCATGATCTCCCCGCCGATGATATAGGTCGGGTCCAGCTCACCATCCTCCATGATCAGCGCGATCATCGATGAAGTCGTTGTCTTCCCGTGAGCACCAGCTACTGCGACGCCCTTGCGCGCATTGAGCAACCTCGCGAGCATCTGCGCGCGGTGGATGATCGGGATGTTCAGCTTCTCCGCCTCGATGATCTCCACATTGTCCTTAGGCAATGCGGAGGAATAGACGACAAGATCAGCGCCGCGCACATGCTCGGCCTGGTGGCCGATATAAACCTGCGCGCCTCTTGCAGCCAGCTTCTCCGCCAGTTCCTGACGCACCTCGTCCGAACCGCTGACCCGATAACCCATCTCTAACAAAACGCGAGCTATGGCACTCATGCCATAACCGCCGATCCCAATGAAGTGGACGTGCTCCTGGGTATTCAAACGCTTCACCAACCTTTTTCGGATTCTGTGTGATAGAACAGCATGGAACGAACATCAGAAACGAGATATAACGATCCGGTGACGACTGCGAGATCCTGCGGGCCGCTCATCTTCTTCAGACGTTCAAGCGCCTTATGCCAATCCGGTTCGAGCGAGACTTCCAGACGATCCAGCCCCATTTCCCGCTTCAGGTCGATGATCAGCTCGTATAGTTCACCGGCTTCCTTCGCCTTATCTATATTCGGCTGTGTCACGATTATCGTATCCGCTAGAGGTAGTATATGCCTGCAATACTCACGATGATGCTTACTCGCAAGCATCCCTGCCATGATATGCAACCGTTCATATCGATATGACTGCTTCAGCGCATCTGCAAGCACTTCCGCACCTTCCGGGTTGTGGGCGCCATCGAGGATGATGCGCGGCGAGTCGCTGACCTGCTCCAGTCTTCCCGGCCACTTGACCTGGGCCAAGGCGGATCGGAGATCCTCTTCCTCCATGATTAGCGCATAATACTGGCGCAAGATCTCCAGCGTCATGACGGCTACCGCCGCGTTCTTCAATTGATGCGCTCCCTGAAGCGCAACCTCGAGGCCGCTGTATTCCCTGAATGGCCCTACAAAGTCCATCGCCTGCATCCTCTCTGCCGGCTGGCTTAGCGACACCGCGAAGTCAAATTGCTTCTTGTATCGATAAACCGTGGCTTTCTTCGCAGCCGCGATCTCTTCGATGACCCGCAGCGCTTCCGGCTGTTCAACCGCCGTTACCACCGGCACGCCGGGTTTGATGATGCCGGCTTTCTCGTAAGCGATGCTCTCCAGCGTGTCGCCGAGCAGTTCCGTATGGTCCATGCCGACATTCGTGATGACGGAAACAAGAGGGATGACGATATTCGTGCTGTCCAGCCTGCCGCCGAGTCCCGTCTCCCATACGACATAATATGGATAGGAGACTTCTGCGAAATATAGTATCGCCAACGTGGTGCATATTTCAAACATCGTAGGATGGCCGAGTTCCGTTCTGTCAAGCTCCTCGGCGAGCGGTTTGATCCGGTTCGTCAGACGGAGCACTTCCTCCTCGGGAATCGGTTCTCCGTTAAACGTGATGCGGTCGGTAAACTTCTCAAGATATGGAGAGGTGAATCTCCCCACATCATAGCCTGCGCTGCGCAGAACCTGATCCAGCATCGCGCAGGTGGAGCCCTTGCCGTTCGTTCCCGCTACGTGGATGAATTTCAATCTTCGATGCGGATGCTCCAATCTATCCATCATATATTCCATCCGCTTAAGTCCTGGCTTGATGCCATTCGCACGAAGCCCGGTTATCCAATCTACGGCTTCTTGATACGTTTGGAAGCTCATGAGCGATTACCTTCTTTACTATATGATGGTCCCATGTTTACGCTTGGGCAAACTGCCGATCAAGATGACCAGCAGACTCTTATATGAATTTGGATCATAGATCAAAGATCAGTCCGGTTCCCGGCTGTTGCCTGTCTGGACAGACATGGCAGGCAGTAAAGCATGCCAACAGACCGAAAAATCCGGACGGTCCAGGGCTCAGTCTACCTTACGCCCTGAGGCCGTCCGGCTATGCCTGCTTATCGCAGTTGCTGAAGTTCTTGGATGCGCGCCTTCACCTTGTCGCGCTTCTCCATGTAGTCCTTCTGCTTCGCCTTCTCCTCTTCCACAACCTTGGCTGGCGCCTTCTTCACGAAGCCTTCATTCGCCAGCTTCTTCTCGACGCGCTCAACCTCGCTCTCCAGCACGGCCAACTCTTTCGTGAGCCGTTCGATTTCCTGGGAAATGTCGATCAACCCAGCCAGCGGCAGGAACAGCTCCGCGCCGCTCACGACAGCCGTCATCGCTTGCTCAGGAGGCGCAGCGTCGAGGCTCATGGCGAACCCTGACGTGCCGCAGAAGCGCTCGATGTAGATCGTATTGTCCTGCAGGATGCGAAGCGTGTCTTCGTCCGCAGGTTTGATGATCAGCTCAACCTTCTTGCTCATCGGTACGTTGACTTCGGCGCGAACATTGCGCACAGCGCGGATGACATTCATCAGCAGTTCCATCCGCTTGACTGCTTCGGGAGCTTCACGCGAAGCGTCATAGGTCGGCCATGCCGCAAGCATGATCGTCTCTCCTTCATGCGGCAGATGCTGCCAGATCTCCTCCGTCAGGAATGGCATGAACGGATGAAGCAGGCGAAGCGTCTGATCGAGCACATAAGCGAGTACGGATTGGGTCGTTTTCTTCGCGGCCGCATCCTGCCCGTACAGGCTGAGCTTGGCGAACTCGATGTACCAGTCGCACAGATCGTCCCAGATGAAGTTATACAGGAGACGCCCCACTTCGCCAAAGTCATATTGATCCATGAGGCGCGTCACATCGCGCACCGTTTCATTCAGTCGGTGCAGAATCCACTGGTCGGACACCGTCAGATTGCCGCTTAAGTCGATGTCACCGGCTGTGAAGCCCTCCAGATTCATCAGCGCGAAACGCGATGCATTCCAGATCTTGTTGGCGAAGTTGCGCGCTTGCTCAACACGCTCCCAGCGGAAGCGCAGGTCTTGGCCCGGCGTGCTTCCGGTCGAGATCATGAAGCGCATCGCATCAGCGCCGTACTTCTCGATGACTTCCAGCGGGTCGACGCCGTTGCCGAGCGACTTGGACATCTTGCGCCCTTCCGCGTCACGGACCAGGCCATGGATGAGCACATCCTTGAACGGGATCTGTCCCGTGAACTCCAACGCCGTAAAGATCATGCGGGCAACCCAGAAGTAGATAATATCGTAACCGGTGACGAGCACGTCGGTCGGATAGTAACGTTTGAGATCCGGCGTATCATCCGGCCAGCCAAGCGTCGAGAACGGCCACAGGGCGGAACTGAACCAGGTGTCCAGCACATCCTCGTCCTGGCGAAGATGCGCTGATCCGCAGTGCGCACAGACCGATGCATCTTCGCGGGACACCGTGACCTCGCCACAATCCGCGCAATACCATGCCGGGATGCGATGGCCCCACCACAACTGGCGGGAGATGCACCAATCGCGCACGTTCTCGATCCAGTTCAGATAGATCTTCTCGAACCTCTCCGGCACAAAGTTTACGCCCTTGCCGGAACGTTGCGCCTCGATCGCCGCTTCCGCGAGCGGCTTCATCTTCACGAACCATTGCGTCGACAGATACGGCTCGATGACGACGCCGGTCCGTTCGCTGTGTCCGACCTGGTGGACATGATCCTCGATCTTGACGAGCACCCCTTGCTCCTCCAGATCCTTCACCAATTGCTTGCGGCATTCGAAGCGGTCGAGTCCATGGTATTTGCCGGCATTTTCATTCATCTTGCCGCTCTCGTCCATAACAAGTACCTGCGGCAGATTGTGGCGGTTGCCAACCTCGAAGTCGTTCGGGTCATGCGCCGGCGTGATCTTCACCGCACCGCTGCCGAATTCCGGATCAACGTATTCGTCGCCGATGATCGGTATCTCGCGGCCGATGATCGGCAGAATCAGCGTCTTGCCGATCAGGTGCTTGTAGCGCGGATCTTCCGGATGTACGGCCACCGCGGTATCGCCAAGCATCGTCTCCGGTCTGGTCGTCGCAACCACCAGCCCGCCTTCGCCATCCTTCAGCGGATAGCGCAGATGATAGAGCTTGCCCTGCACTTCCTTGTACTCGACCTCGATATCCGAGAGCGCCGTGCGTGCAGCAGGGTCCCAGTTGATGATGTATTTGCCTCGGTAGATGAGGCCTTTCTCATAGAGGCGAACGAACACTTCGCGGACGGCGCGGGACAGACCTTCATCCAACGTAAACCGCTCCCTCGAATAATCAAGCGAGAAGCCCATCTTCGCCCATTGCTGCCGGATCGTATCCGCATAGTGCTCCTTCCATTCCCATACCTTCTCCAGGAACTTCTCACGGCCAAGATCGTAGCGAGTCAGGCCGTCCTCCTCGCGCAGCCTCTGCTCAACCTTGGTCTGCGTGGCGATGCCGGCATGGTCGGTGCCAGGCAGCCAGAGCGTGTCATAGCCCTGCATGCGCTTCGTGCGGATCAGGATATCCTGCAGCGTGAAGTCCAGCGCGTGGCCGATGTGCAGCATGCCGGTAACGTTCGGCGGCGGGATGACGATTGTGTATTTGTCTGCATCCTTGCGGTTGCCCGCTGCGAAGAAGTTGTTTTCTCTCCAGAATTTGTACCATTTTGCTTCCGCTTCATGCGGATTATAAGTCGTCGGCATGGATACCGACTTGTCTTGGGTGGACTGTTCATTTTGACCCATCGATGCTACCTCCCTGTCATCAATACCCTTATAAATACAAAAACCTTCCGTCTCAAAGGACGAAAGGATGCTTCCGCGGTACCACCTTTGTTTCGCGCCAGCAAATTGGACAGACAGCGCGACACTCTTACAGATAACGGCTGTACAACCGGCTGTCACCAGCAACTCCCGGGCGACTTCAGCAGCTCAAGACCTGCGGTCCTCTCAGCATATGGTACCGCTCTCTGTAGGGTTCGCACGCCTACTATTCCCGTTCACCATCGTTGTCCCTATGATATCAAACAATATGATAACTGCCTTTGCAGGCATAGTCAATAATTAGCATAACCATTCTGGCGTCTCTCATAAACTTATAGTAGTAAACTTTTCGGGCTTGTACAAGAATCCTTGCGCTGACCAGCACATAACAGGTGGCGGTGCATGCAGCACGCGGGAGGTGGCCATATTGCAGAAGTTTTGGTTTCGCATCCGGTACACGCTTAAGACCATCTGTTTTCCCCTGATCTGTATCCAGTTTGTCCGTACACTGATTCTGCCTACGCCGTTTGATGTATTTTTGCTATTTCTGCTTTTTCTCGCTTATCTGGGATTTCTACTGGAGTTTTATTGACGCTGGTCCTGATCCGTTCATACAACGAACGAATGGCGATGCAAGAGGAAGTTTCCCCGCATCGCCATTTTGCTGGATGTGTCGCCGTATGTTTCCGGATCGTCTTACTTCGGGATATAGATAACCTGGCCTTCGTAGACCCTGTCAGACTCCAAACGATTGTACAGGACAATCTCCTTCGGATTGAGCGAATAGCGCGAAGCAATCGTATCGAGTGTCTCCTCTTTCTGCACGATGCACATCCGCACCCTGCGGAAACGTTGCTCTTCGTGCTCCGAGGATAGGAGCAGATTCTTCCACTGGATCTGATCTTCGCCGCGCTTGGCTTGTTTGTTCTCCTCCGCGGCAGGCTCCGCCTCTTGCTCTTCAGCAGACTGTACCGATTTCCCGACGACATGCTGCAACAGAGACTTCACACCGGCCACAGCGCCTGCCCATCCGGAAGAATCCTGCTTGTTGCTGCCGAACGCAATCTTCATCTCCTGCGTTTCTGACTTAGCCTGTAGCGATTCGGCCTGCTCGTTCTCCGCCTGGGAAGTGTCCGGTTTAACAGCGTTATCCACGGCCTCGAGAGCCTGTGACTTCGAGACGTTGTCCGCGGCTCCGGCCGTCTCCTTCGGTGCATTCTCATTCGCTTCAACAGCAGCCAGATGATCCGCCGCATCTTTCGCGCCGGCTGCGGCTGACTTGCCGACCTGCTCCTCTGCTGCGGCTGCGATCGCCTTGTCCGCCTCTTCCTTCACAACGGCTTCCAGAGCCTCTGCCTTCTTCCCGTCGGCCGGCTGTTCCTTAGCCTGCGGTGCAGGGACAGGCTCCTGTTGAGTGGCAGGCTGCGGTTCCACTCGATCTTCGGCAGATGAATGATCCCCGGCCGATGATCTGAGTTCATAGGCGCTGCCGGCTTGCCCGATCGCATCCCGCGAAGCACCGGCAGACTCAGGCTGCGCACCATAAGCAAACACCGGCTCCTCATACGAAGCTGCACCATTCACTGTTGCTTCGTTGTAAGCCTGCACATGGGAGACTTGAGTTGCTTCACTCAGGCCGGCTCCCTGCTCCTCCTGACCCGCGGGCTTGGCAGCTTCATGCACGAACCAGGCCTCGCCCTGTTCTCTCCAGGCAGCTTGCTGCGAGGCGGGCTCATACGTTGTGTCCACGCCGGTAAGCGAGATGACGCCGGTGATGTTCAAGGTTCTGGCTGACAGAAGCTCAACGTCGAAGTTTTCAATCTCGATGCCGATGTTGTCCATCCGCCTGATCCGCCTGAGCGGCAGCGTGATCTCCACTGGTATGCGATGGCGCAATTGCTTGATCCCGCTGTCCGGCTCAACCCCCACATATGTACCCACCAGCATCAGGTCGCCGCTGAGTACAGCCTGGTCTTCGTGCGTCTGCATCGTGATGCGCGGCAGGAGCTCTATATCCTCCAGCTCCCCTATCCCCACAACTTCCTCGGGCAGCGTAATCCGTTCATAAATATCGAATCTGAGTCCCTTCGGGTAATCAGACACGGGCACATTCCTCCCTTCCCCTCATACGTGATAACCGGCATCTGACCCCTGCACAGGAGTTGGCGGTCTCACCCGCAAACACAGGTGTCCCGTCGTGCAATTGGATGCTGGATCGATCAGACAACCGGCGCGATACTGACGGTTTTAATCTATATATATGGGCGCGGAATGTGGACCATGCCTATCTTTTGCATTTTCCTCACTCATGGGGAAAGTTCTTAGACATAGAAAAAGCCAACCGGAAGTTTTCCGGTTGGCTGTAAGGGTTGTTGCCTGGACTACATCTCGTACTGTCCGGGAGCTTTGTCCGCCAGTTCCAACACGATGTCGCGCAAGAGTCCGATGTACTTCGGGTCCTGATTGAGCGAACGTATGCGCTCGAAGTGAATGCCAAGCTCCTCAGCGAGCTGTTTGGCCTCGATGTCCAGGTCATACAGAATCTCCAGATGGTCGGATACGAATCCGATCGGGCAAGACAGGATCTGCTTTACGCCCTCACGTTCCAGGTTCTTCATCACATCGAGAATATCCGGGCCAAGCCACGGATCTGCCGTTCGGCCTGCGCTCTGCCAGACAAACTGCCAATCCGCCAATCCGACTTTCTCCGCAATCAACTTCGAGGTTACCAGCAGTTGATCGACGTAGGGGTCGCCCATCTTAAGTATTTTCTCCGGCAGGCTGTGCGCCGAGAACAACACGCGAACCTGGTTCAGGCCGCCCGTGAACTTGCCCAGAGCTTCCTGGATACGCTCGGCAAACGCCTCGACCAGCTCAGGCCGGGAATAATAGCTCTTCGCGAAGCGGAAGCTGATGCCCAGCTCCACAGCAGCCTGCTCCGCACGCTTGATATAGGAACCAACGCTCATCACGGAGTAATGCGGCGCCAGCACGATGCCGACAGCTTCCTTGATGCCGGCCTCGGCGATCTGCCGCACGCCATCTTCGATAAACGGACTCGCATGCTTTAGGCCCTGGAAGCACACATACTCGACATCTCCACCGTTTGCATCCAGAGCCTCTTGCAGCGCCTCCACCTGCTTGTTCGTATGTTCTCTGAGCGGGAACACCCCGCCAACAATTGCCGCGTAACGATCCTTCAGTTCCTGAAGCTGCTCTGGCGTCGGCGGGCGTCCATGGCGTATGTGTGTGTAGTAGGCTTCGATTGCCTCCATGTTTTCCGGAGTCCCATACGACATGACGAGCACGCCGATTCTTCTTCTCTCCGTCATCGAGATCCCTTCCTTTCCTGGTAAATATGCTTGCCAAACTTCCGCCCCTGTAGCCCAACCCCGATGTCCGGCTTCATGGCCGCTGGCTGATCGACTGTCTCGGTTGGATCACATCCAATTCTTCTGCTCTTTCATACGCTAATATTCATGATCTCCATATCCAACGGCGATAGAACGAACTTCAGCCTAGTGGATTGGATGTCGTCCAACCAACAGCAACAGCTCTTGCGATGGATGCTGGCAGCAACGCCTGCTACCTAAGCCCCATGCTTCAACTTAAAGAAGCTCTGGCACCTGCCGGATTACGTCCTGATGCGGATCGCTTCAGCCGAATATTCATGCACGTACTCGGTCAAACGGCGCAGCGTATCGAGTGAAGCTTCGGGGAACAAGCCGTGTCCAAGGTTAAAGATATGCCCCCTGCCCGCCGACAGGCCCTGGTCAATGATCTCCTTGGCGGCTGCTTGATATACATCCGAAGGAGCTGTCAACATATATGGATCAAGATTGCCCTGAACGGCAAAAGACCCTCCCGTTCGCCGTGCTCCCTCGGTGATCGACACTCGCCAATCCAGCCCGATCACATCCGCCTGAAGATCTCTCAGCAGCGGCAACAGCTCGCCCGATGCGACGCCCGGGAAGTAAATCTTCGGTTGCGGCAGATCGCTGAGCGAGGCGAAGATGCGCTTCACCACCGGCAACACATACTTTGCGAAGTCCTGCGGCGCAAGCGCGCCGACCCAGCTGTCGAACAACTGGAACGCCTTGGCCCCTGCCCGGATCTGCTCCCGAAGATAGGTGCTCACCATGTCTCCGAGCTTATCCATGAGCGCGAACCAAACCTCGGGCTCGCTGTACATCATCTGCTTCGTGCGCATGTACGTCTTGGAAGGTCTACCCTCGATCAGGTAGCTGGCGATCGTAAACGGCGCACCTGCAAATGAGATCAACGGCACCTTCAGCTCCCGGTCGAGGATGCGAATCGTCTCCATGATATGCCCCAGATCGCCCGCCACATCGATCGGCTTCAGCCGTTCAACGTCGCGCGCTGTGCGGATCGGTTCCTCGATTACGGGACCGATATTCTTGACGATATCGAATTTGACCCCCAGCGAGGCGACCGGATTCATGATATCCGAATACAGGATCGCCGCATCGACTCCCAGCTTGCGCACCGGCATCATCGTCACTTCCGCAGCCAGCTCCGGCTGCTGGCAGATCTCAAGCAGCGTGTAGCGTTCCTTGATCTTGCGGTACTCCGGATCATAGCGACCCGCCTGGCGCATGTACCAGACCGGCGTGTAGTCCACCTGTTCGCCCCTGCATGCGCGCAGGAACGTATCATTGTAATCGGCGTTTGAATGCATGTCTGTTCCTCTTTCTCCTGTGATGAGGCCTCTGTCGGCCGTGATCAGCCCAACCGTACGGACATATTACAACCGGCGAAGCGCTTCACGATGGGCTTCGATCGTCTGCTCGATCAACTCGTCCGTGTGCGCGGTTGAGATGAACATGCCTTCGAACTGCGACGGAGCCACGCTCACGCCCAGATCGAGCAGATGTCCGAAGTACTTCGCGAACCTCTGCAGGTCCGAGGTGCGCGCGGTATCATAGTTCACCACTTGCTTGTCAGTGAAGAATGGACACATCATCGAACCTACGCGATTGATCGTGCACGGGATGCCAAGCTCCTCCGCATTGCGCCGGAAGCCCTCCTCGAGCCGCGCCCCCATGCGCTCCAGACGCTCATAGACACCCGGTTCGCCGAGCAACTGCAATGTCTTCAGTCCGGCCGCCATCGCGAGCGGGTTACCGGACAAGGTACCCGCCTGATAGATCGGACCGCTCGGAGCGACATGCTCCATGATCTCTCTGCGTCCTCCATATGCGCCAACAGGCAAGCCGCCGCCGATCACCTTGCCAAGGCAAGTCAGATCGGGAGTGACGCCAAACAAGCCCTGTGCGCAGTTCAGGCCAACGCGGAAACCGGTCATCACTTCATCGAAGATGAGCAGGCTGCCGTACTCATGCGTCACATCGCGCAGACCTTGCAGGAACCCTGGAAGTGGCGGCACAACCCCCATGTTGCCTGCGACAGGCTCGACAATCACGCAGGCGATCTCTTCGCCAAACCGTTCAAAGGCGAGCTTAACCGCCTCCAGATCGTTGTAAGGCACGGTGATCGTGTTCACCGCCGTGCTCTCCGGCACGCCCGGGCTGTCCGGCAAGCCGAGGGTGGCAACGCCGGAGCCTGCTTTGATCAGCAGCGAATCGGCATGACCGTGATAGCTGCCTTCGAACTTGACGATCTTGTTGCGCTTTGTATAGCCTCTCGCCAGTCGCAGTGCGCTCATCGTCGCCTCCGTGCCGGAGTTGACCATGCGCACCACCTCGATGGAAGGCACCCGCTCGCAGACCAGCTTCGCCATCTCCGTCTCGATCAGCGTCGGAGCGCCGAAGCTCGTACCGTTCGCTGCGGTGCGTTGGATGAAGCTGACCACTTCGGGATGGGCATGTCCGACGATGAGCGGTCCCCACGAGCACACATAATCGATGAAACGATTGCCGTCGATGTCATAGATGTAAGCCCCCTCTCCGCGCTCCACGTAGATCGGCGTCAAACCTACGGATTTAAACGCACGGACAGGGCTGTTGACACCTCCTACCAGGTATTGCTTCGCTTCCGCGAAGGCGGCTGCTGAACGCTCGCTTCTGCGGCCTGGGCTGTTGGTCATATGTAATCCCACCTTATTTCGACATTTTATGAACATTATGGTCAAATTTTATCATCGCAACGTCCCATTTTATGCTACATTAGAATTAAATCAGATCATTTGGCTGGGATAAGGGGGTAGTTCGATGAAAATATTGCGTAAAGTAGACTTGTTCAGACATCTTAACGATTACCAATTGGCAATTATCAACAATATGTGTACCAAGGAAAGCTACTATGCCGGACATGTATTGTTTCGCGAAGGCGAACCCGGTTCCGTCTTCTATATGGTCGTCAGCGGTTCCGTGAAGATCTATACCGCGAACGCCGAAGGGAAAGAGAAAATCCTGTCCATCATGAATGCCGGCGACAGTTTCGGAGAACTTGCACTGATCGACCAAGAACCGCGCTCGGCTTCTGCGAAGGTGATGGAAGATGCTGTGCTCTATTGCCTGCGCAGGGATCATTTCCTGAGCCTTCTGAAAGCAAATTTTGAGATCACGCTCGGCATCATGAAGGAACTGAGCGCAAGGCTTCGTGAAACGAACCGCCAGGTTCATGATCTGGTATTCCTCGATGAACGCAGCAGGATCACCAAGAGCCTCGTGAAGATCGCTGCGCGTGACGGACAGCGCGACGGTCAGTTGATCTATTTCAAGGTGGCGCTGAACTATGATGAGCTCGCCCAACTGGCAGGCGTCAAGAGAGACACGCTGTTACAAGTTCTCCGCGAGTTCCAGGATCGAATGATCCTGCGAATCTCCAACGATCAATTCGTCCTGGATCTGTCCAGGATACTGTAAGTGGCCTTACCCCGACATTCATCCGCGCCTGAATCTGACGGAACCATACTCCGCTGCATGGAGCGCTTGGCCGCGGTTAAGCCGCCAGCTGACGCCTGTAACGGATCGTGGTTCCGTTCCCTTCTGACGGATCCATCCGCATACCGGATGCCATGACGCCTCATTACGCCGTCCGTTATGCAGGGACTTATGCCGCGATCATGCGTCCATCCCCGATTTCCGTTGCGCCTCAGCGGGCGCTCTCGTTAAGCCATCTTGCGGCATCCACCGCATGATATGTGATGATCAGATCCGCGCCGGCACGTTTCATGCCGAGCAGCGTCTCCAGCACGATCTCCCGTTCATTGAGCCACCCTTGCTGTGCCGCCGCCTTCACCATCGAGTATTCGGCGCTGACGTTATACGCAACAACCGGCAGATGGAAGTTCTGGCGAAGCTCCTTCAACACATCCAGATAAGCAAGGGCAGGTTTCACCATCAGGAAGTCCGCGCCTTCGCGCACATCCTCCTCAGCCTCGCGCAGCGCTTCCCGGACATTGGCCGGATCCATCTGATAGGACTTGCGGTCTCCAAACTGCGGGGCAGAATGTGCCGCATCGCGGAATGGCCCATAGTAAGCCGATGCATATTTGACCGAGTACGACATGATCGACACGTGCTGATATCCCGCTTCATCCAAGGCCCGACGGATCGCCTGGACGAACCCGTCCATCATGTTGGACGGAGCGATGATGTCCGCGCCGGCCTTCGCTTGCGATACCGCCGTGCGCGCCAGCAGCTCGAGCGAGCGGTCATTGTCGATAACGGCAGGGCGGCCATCGGCGCCTGGTATGACGATCCCGCAATGGCCGTGATCCGTATATTGGCACAGGCATGTATCCGCGATCACGAGCATATCCGGCAGCTTCTGCTTGATCATCCGCGCCGCCTTCTGGACGATGCCTTCATCATCGTAGGCGGAGGAGCCGACGCTGTCCTTGCTGTCCGGCACACCGAACAGGAGGACGGCACGTATGCCGGCCTCATAGGCATTCCGGAGTTCATCCTCCAGCAGATCAAGCGACAGGTGATACACACCTGGCATCGAGGCGATCGGTTCCCGCACATTCGTTCCCTCTACGGCAAATACCGGATAGATCAAATCATCGGTTGTCAGCTTCGTCTCCCTGACAAGGCTGCGCATGGCGCTGCTCGCACGCAGCCGGCGCAAGCGCACTGTTGGAAATCCCATAAGATTCGCTTCCTTTCGATCATGATTGGATATGTGATATGAGTTCATATCATAAGGTCAAGTGAGTCCCGCTCATCATGAGCGCAGCAGCTCGATCATCGCATCGATCGTTGACTCTTTGGCAGTAGCGCTGACATCGAGTCCGCGCTCTCGCGCGGCCGCCTCCGTGATCGGTCCGATGCAGACGATCTTGCTGCGATTGACAAGCGCTTCTGGCTCTTGGACACCGCAGGCCTCCAAGGCTTCGATAAAATAATGCACAGAGGACGAGCTGGCGAACGTCACGATATGAATATCTCCTGACTTGAGCATATCGACGATCCACCTGGCACCTGACTGTGCGGGCTTGTTGTCATAGACATCGACGGCCGTCACCTCGTAGCCCGCCGCCTTCAGCGTTTCCGGGAGCACATCGCGGGCGATTGAGGATCTCGGGATGAGCACCCGCTCTCCCGGTTTCAGCTTCGAGAGCAGATAATCTGCGAGCCCTTCAGCCTGGAACTTGCCGGGCAGCTCCTCGGGAACGATCCCGCGATCCAGTAAGGCGGCAGCCGTTGCAGGTCCCACAGCGGCGAATCTGGCGGCTGCAGCCCGCCTAATATCAATGCGCTGCTCGCGCATCCGCCTGAAGAAATGCTCCACTCCGTTTACGCTCGTAAACACGATCCAGCCGTATGTGTGAAGTTGCTCAAGCGCCTGATCGATCAGCGCGAGCCTTGCTTCATCCTGTACCGGCTCGATCTGGAGCACCGGGAAAGGAACCGCCTCCCCGCCCAGTTCCTCGATCCGCCTGATCATCTCGCTCGCTTGCGCGCGCGCCCGCGTAACGAGCACCCGCTTGCCGAACAGCGGCCGCTTCTCGAACCAGCTCAGCTTGTCGCGCAGGGTCACCACATCGCCGACGATGATGACAGCGGGCGAACTGAAGCCGCTCTCGCGGACCTTATCCGCGATATCCGCCAGGGTGCCGACGAGTGTCTCCTGCTCCGGCTTGGTCCCCCATCGGACAAGCGCCACCGGGGTTGCAGGGTTCCTCCCGTGCTTCATCAGTTGTCCGCAGATCACATCCAGCCTGCCCACGCCCATCAGGAAGATCAACGTATCCGCAGCATGCGTGAGATGTTCCCAGTTCAGCGATGTGGCCAGCTTCTCGGGTTTCTCATGGCCGGTCACGACACAGAACGAGGAGGCGTGATCACGATGCGTGATGGGAATGCCCGCGTAGGCCGGAACTGCATGAACGGAACTGATGCCCGGAATGATTTCGTATTCGATGCCGTGCTCAGCGAGCGCTTCCGCTTCCTCTCCGACGCGGCCGAACACCGTTGGGTCGCCGCCCTTAAGCCTCGTGACGGTCAAGCCGCGCGACGCATATTCGACGAGCAGCCGATTGATCTCCTCCTGTTTCATCGTGTGCCGATCGGGCTGCTTACCTACATAGATCAATTCAGCAGTCGGCTTCACATACATGAACAACTGAGAACTAACGAGACGGTCATAGATAATAACGTCCGACCGCTGGAGAGCCTCAATGGCCTTAAGCGTGATCAGCTTCGGATCCCCTGGCCCAGCTCCTGTGAGATATACCTTCCCCGACACTGCTATCCCCTAACTTCCTGCAGAATTTCGTCCGCGCCTTGCGCGATCAATTGCTCGGCCGCTTCCAGTCCGACCTGCTCAGGGTCCGTCCCCTGCCGTTCCGAACGAAGCAGACGGCTTCCGTCGGAAGCCCCGACGAAACCCCTGAGCCGCACCAACGGCTTGCCATTCTCTTCTCCCACGATCTCCGCATGGCCGCCGATTGGAATCTGGCAGCCGCCATTGAGGCGACGGAGGAAAGCGCGTTCTGTCGTCACCGACAGCTCCGTTGGTTCATCATTATAAAGGCTGAGCAGCGCCCGCACATCGGCATCATCCCTCCGGCATTCGATCGCCAGTGCCCCTTGGCCAACCGCCGGGATGCAGACATCCGGCGGCAGGATATCGCTGATTCGAGCTTCCCATCCCATCCGCTTAAGTCCGGCAGCGGCGAGCACGATGGCATCGAAGCCTTCTTCCTCCAGCTTGCGAAGCCTCGTATCGATGTTGCCGCGTATCCATTCGATTGCCAGATCCGGCCGGGCGGTTCTGAGCTGCGAGCTGCGGCGCAAGCTGCTGGTGCCCACCTTCGCACCTTGCGGCAGATCAGCGAACTTCACATTGTCTCTGGTGATTAGGCAGTCCCGCGGATCCTCGCGGAGAGGAACAGCGCCGATCACCAGTCCTTCCGGAAGTTCCGAGGGCATGTCCTTCATGCTATGTACGGCGATGTCGATCTCTCCATCCAGCATCGCCTGTTCGATTTCCTTCACGAACAGGCCTTTGCCGCCAACCTTTGACAATGTAACATCGACGATCCGGTCGCCCTTCGTGACGATCTTGCGCACTTCAAATTCGTATTCCAGCCCTTTGTCTGCGCAGATGCGTTTCAGTTCTTCGATCACATGTCCGGTCTGCGTCAAAGCTAAGGCGCTTTGTCTGGAACCGACGATTATTTTTCTCATCTATCATGACCCCCGTCATACTGTTATGGTCATTTCCCGTCCTAACCGCCATCCCGCAGGCTACCTCTCGCCGTCTCACGAACCAGCTCATCCAGTTCTTGATCCGTACGAATCCGTTCAAGCAGCTCCATGAAGCGTTCTCTGCCTTCGACGACGAGCTCATACACCTTGCGCCTATCCTCTGCGGAGAGGTCCTGGCTCTCCAGGCGATGGCGCAGCATGCCGATAAATTGCACGTACCGCTCATAAGCATGGCCGTAAACGGACGCCAATTCGTCCCTGATGCGGCGTGATAGCAGGGGGCCGGCTCCACCGGTCGATACGGCGATCTGAAGCTCGCCACGAGTGAGCACTGCCGGTACATGAAACGTCGAACGTTCCGGACTCATCGCATCATTCACCCAGATGCCCCGCCGCTCCGCTTCTTGGCAGACGGAACGATTGACTTCTTCGTTGTCTGTGGCGGCGAAAGCAAGCTCAGCCTGCTCAAGATCTCCGTCGGCATACGGCCGAAGCCATACATCGATGCGACGCATTGCCCTTAACTCAGCGAGCTGCTCCGTAAGCTGAGGACTGATCACCAGGACGCTGGCGCCTGCGGCAAGCAGGCTGATCACTTTGCGTTCTGCGACTCGCCCTCCTCCTACGACGCAGCATCGCCTGCCGCTGAGACGAAGAGAGATCGGATACATGGTCATATGGCCAAATCACCGCTTTCGCGTACAGAATCATCATTGCCATTTCCCTACGGCCAGAAACCAAGCAGACCACTCATATGCAAACACCCTGTGCTGCTTGTCCAGATAGATGCAACGATCTATCCGAAACCTTATGCGGCAGCTCAGGGCGTTTCTTGCATATGGTCTGGATGTTATGAACCTGCTACCAGTTCCTTAAGCACATAGGATTCCTGTGCAGCGTCTATCGATTCATGCGGTTCTTGCTGCATGCGCTGCTCTGATGGCTCGCCAGTTGTCTCCTCGGCATGGGCTGCCGCCGCTTCGGCGCCTCGTTCAACCTGCCGGTCTTGTCCATATGGAAGCGCGGACTCCAGAGCGAAGATCCGGACGAACGCATCGACCATCTCGTCTCCGTTGTTCTCGGCAGCCATTTCTTTAATGCGCGCGATCGGTTCCTGCAGCAGTTGGGTTGCGATACTTCTCGTCAGCTTGTCAATCACCTTACGCGCATGCTCGTCCAGATCAGGCAACTTGTTGTAGAGGCTGGCAAGGGTCTCTTCATGGATCGACCTTGCCTTGTCCTGCAGAGCCCGGATAACCGGACCGACATGCAACGTCTTGAACCAATATTCATGAGCGCTGATCTCTTGCTCGATCATCGCTTCGATCTTCTCTGCTTCTTGGCGGCGATGCTCCAAGTTCTCCTCCACGATGCCTTCCAAGTCATCGATATCGTACAGGTATACGTTCGGCAGATCATTGATCGCCGGGTCCAGATTGCGCGGTACGGATATATCGATCATAAACAGCGGCCTGTCCGAACGGTTCGGCAGAACCGCAGCCATTTGATCCTTGGTAAGCAACCATTCCTGCGCACCGGTGGAGCTGATGAGCACATCCGTCTCCAGGATGCGGGACGGAATGTCCTCCAGGAGACACGCTTCCGCGCCGAACTTGCCGGCGAGCTGCGCAGCGCGCTCCGGCGTCCGGTTGGCGACGATGATCTTCTTCACGCCATAGGCCTGAAGATGCTTACCGGTCAGTTCCCCCATCTTGCCTGCGCCGACGATCATGACCGTCTTGCCCTCGAAGCTGCCGAATATTTGCTTGCCGAGCTCAATCGCCGCATAGCTGACGGATACCGCGCTTTCGCTGATTGAGGTCTGGGTATGTGCGCGCTTCGCGAAAGTGATCGTCTGCTGGAACAAGTGGTTGAAGATCGTGCTTGTTGTACCGAGGCGTTGCGCTTCGAAGAATGCCTCACGCACCTGCCCGAGAATCTGGGTTTCGCCGATCACCATCGAGTCCAGTCCGCTCGCCACCCGCATCAGATGCTTCAGGCAATCCCTGTCTTCATATATATACAGATACTTGGAAAACTCTCTGCGCGGGATCTCAAACCACTCTTCCATGAAGCAACGAATATCATGCCCGCAGATGTGCAAACGATCCACAACGGCATAGATTTCCGTCCGATTGCAGGTAGCCACGATTACACATTCCAGGATGCTCTTCGTTGCCTTCAAGCGTTTCAGCGCCTCCGCCAATTGTCCGTCGGCTATAGCAAACTTTTCGCGAATCTCTACTGGTGCTGTCCGGTAATTTAATCCGACTACAATGGTGTGCAATGGGCTCACCTGCCTCCTTATTTAGAATTAATTTAATCTAGCTCATGAGTCATATTATAGCATAATAAATCTCACTGGGAATCCCACAAAAAGTGAAAATTATATGACGTCATTTCTATCGTTAACCTGCGCTTCCACGGTTATACATCATTCGTTATTCTTTGAGCACTTCGAGCAAACGGTTGTCCAGTTCCCTGATGAGGCCGCTCTCGTAACGATTCAATTTTCCGTTGTCTGACATGAGTTTGGCGTATGCGGCAGCAAGCTCAGAGAAGATCGGTTCAAGCCGTTGCAGCTTGGCCAACTCCTCCTCCTTAAGCGGCCGGTCGCCGCCTATCTGCAACTGCAGCACATACTGCATGATCTTCTCGAGTGACTCCAGTCTGTCTACCTGACCTTCCGGGAATGCTCTGGCGAACCGCTCATGCACATAAGAAGCCGAATAGACGGCGCTCGTGAGCTTCTCAAGCTGCGAACTGAGTTGAATCCCCTTCGCTTCGCTCAAGTACCTGGACATCAGCTCCATCTGAAAGCTGGACGCTTCAAAGAGCATTCGTGAGGCATCCTGATGCGCCGCTTTGCTGGTGTACAGATCGGCGAGCTGATAGCTGAACCATATGATCATCACAAGCGGTATGAGCCAGATGAAGGTACGTCCAGCAAATTTGCGATTCCATCTCCACATCGGACCACGGCCCCCTTCCATAGCATCGGTGCCTGCCGCCGAGACTGGCTGGCCTAAGGTCATTGTATGGGAGAAGCGCATAAGAAATGCTGAACATGCTGATGATAGATGAAAAGGCTGTTCCGGGCCACTAGGACCTCGTAAACAGCCTCATGGATTGCTTATTCGCCTTACATCCTTGTTACTTAACCAACTCTACCGTACGCAGCACCGGTTCTTCGACCGTCAACTCACCTACGCCGCGAATCAGCTTCTTGGCATAAGTCTGTCTGGGTTGGAGAACCGCAACCAGGTGATCGATCGCCACTTGCGGATCAACGGTCTGGCCGCACGTATAACAATCAATCGCTGCGAAACCTCTCTCAGGATACGTATGGATGGAGAGATGACTTTCTGACAGCATCACAAGCACTGTAGCGCCTTGTGGTTCAAACTGTCTGGCTTGAACGGACAGAACGGTTGCGCCGGAAGCTTCCGCCGCTTCGACCATCTGCGCTTGCAACCAGTCAGGATCGTTCAACTTCTCAAACTGAATTCCCCAAGTATCAACAGCAACATGTCTTCCGAAAGTTGAATATTCCACTCTCGGTTCCCCCTTCCTAGGAATAAAATGTTTGGAATTTCATCCGCTAGGACCTACGTCATTCACTTCTCGAGGGAATAATCTCTCGCAACATAATTGTCCTGAGTGAATCCTGGTTCCTAATTGTCAACGAAAATAAAAATAACATCTATCACACATAAATGCAACAGTTTTTTTTCCAGTCCGACGGAGCTGGTTTCTGCGGGTCAGCCGGGCTTCCGGGCTGCCGCGCACACCTGGACACGCTCTTGCGATTGCCTGAGAAGGGAAATCCTGAGAGAGGCGGAGGACGGCATGCCAGCCTCCCCGATCCCCTCGCCATAACCTGCCGCTTGAGGCCACAGAAAAAGCCGCACAGGCTGAATCTCAGCCCATGCGGCTCTCCATGTATCCTGTCAGGCTTCCAGTGCGAACAAACGGCGGGATAACATCGCCAGTCGATCGTCCAGTTCCTTCAATCGGCTGCGGTCGATGCTTCTTCGGATATCCAGCAGCTGATTGATCTCTTCCCTGACCTGGGCGATGCTCTCTTCAATGTCCGTCCGCTCGAAGACTTCCTGCAGCTCGGCAAGCCTGTTGCGGTACCGGTATACGAACCGTTCGGAGCCGTCCGGTCTGAATTCCGTGATGCTGTCGACCGCCCCGTTCTCGTACCGGTATTCCATATAGAAGCTGCCATAATGGCGACGTGCAATCGCGGAACCCCGGAACATCGAGATCGCCTTGCGCATCGCGTTGGCCGGCGCCAGCTCGAAGAAGCTGCACGCCCCTTCAAACACATAATCATCATCGAGATGTTCAAAGTTCAACGTCACTTCCGGCTCATCGCCGTATTCCAGCACAACCTCCTGATTGCCATTGTCGAACACTCGGACCTGGATGTGAATATCATGCTCTCTGAACAACTCAACAAACTTGATCATTTCGGCTTCCGTCAGACGGATGTGGGTTTTGACATATTCTGTCGCTAACCGCTTAGCCATAAATATCCCTCGATTCTATTGTCTAAAACAGCAACGGCACACGTATTCAACCATACGCTGCATCTTTAGTATACAATACCTACCAAACAGATTTCCTGCCGTTCGATCTTGATATTTCAGCAAATTACGGGATATTCCGTCTTATTGAAGCATTTTGATCAAATAATTACAAGGAATGCTCTTGATTTGATTCAAAGTTATCAGACTTAAACACATGGGGAATAAATTGCTGAATCAGGTTCCAGAGCTCTTCTCTGCCCTGGCCGGTTTCGGATGAAAACGTGACCAACGGAGTCTCCCCGGTCAGCTCAAGCTTCTCCCGCACCGCCTTCAGATGGCGGGGAACGTGCGTTTTCGGCAATTTGTCGGCCTTGGTTGCGACGATAACGGTCGGAATGTCATAATGCCGCAGCCATTCGAACATGGCACAATCATCCGCGGTTGGCGGATGCCTCAAATCCACGATCTGCAGCACGAGCTTCAGATGCTCACGGCCGAGCAGGTAGCTCTCGATAAGCTTGCCCCAGGCTGCGCGCTGCGACTTGGACACCTTGGCATAGCCATAGCCCGGAAGATCGACGAAATACAGTTGCCCATTGATCCGGTAATAGTTGAGCGTCTGTGTCTTGCCCGGCACCGAGCTGGTGCGGGCCAGATTCTTGCGGTTAATCATGCGGTTGATAAGCGATGACTTGCCGACATTGGAGCGCCCCGCCAGCGCAATCTCTGGCAGGGCATCGGTTGGCAGTTGGCTCTGGCTGGCCGCGCTGATGATGAATTCCGCTTGGGTAATCTTCATGTTACATCCACACTTTCCTGTATCGCCGGTGATCTGACGAGCGCATGATCCAGCACCTCGTCCATGTGGCTGACAGTGACGAATTCCATGTCCTGACGCACGCTCTCCGGAATGTCGGCCAGATCCTTCTCATTGTCCTTGGGCAGCAGCACCTTCTTGATTCCGGCACGATGCGCGGCCAGCGATTTCTCCTTGAGACCGCCGATCGGCAGCACCCTGCCGCGCAGCGTGATCTCCCCGGTCATCGCCACCTCGCGTCGGGCCGGGATATTCGTCAGAGCGGAGATGAGCGCCGTTGCGATGGTGATGCCGGCAGACGGGCCGTCCTTTGGAATCGCGCCTTCCGGGATATGGATATGGATGTCATACTTCTCATGGAAGTCCGGCTCGATGCCAAGCTCCTTCACACGCGATCTCGTGTAGCTGAAGGCGGCTTGGGCTGACTCCTTCATCACGTCGCCGAGCTTGCCGGTCAGTGTCAGATTGCCCTTGCCGGGCACGATCGACACCTCGATGACCAGCGTATCTCCTCCGACCTCCGTCCATGCCAGACCGGTCACTGCACCGACCTGATCCTGTTCCTCGGCAAGTCCATAGCGATATTTGACCGGACCGAGATATTCCGGCAGTTGATCAACGGTTAAAGTGATGGACCGTGCTTCGCCCGAGACGATCTGCTTGGCGGTCTTGCGGCAGAGGGCGGCAATCTGCTGTTCCAGATTGCGCACGCCGGCTTCTCTCGTGTATTCGCGTATGACCTTCGTCAAGCAGGCGTCATCGATCTCCAGCACGCCCGGTTCCAGCCCGTGCTCCTTCATCTGCTTCGGCACCAGGTAGCGCTTCGCGATCTGCAGTTTCTCCAGCTCGGTGTAGCCGGAGATATACAATACCTCCATACGATCGAGGAGCGGCCTTGGGATGTTGTGGACGGCGTTGGCCGTTGTGATGAACATCACCTTAGACAGGTCGAATGGCACCTCGATATAGTGATCGCTGAACGTATTGTTCTGCTCTGGATCCAGCACCTCCAGCAGAGCGGACGCCGGGTCGCCACGGAAATCCATCGACATCTTGTCAATTTCGTCTAATAATAGAACGGGATTATTGCTTCCTGCGTTTTTGATCCCCTGGATGATGCGCCCAGGCATCGCCCCTACGTACGTTCTGCGGTGACCGCGAATCTCCGCCTCGTCGCGCACGCCGCCCAGCGAGATGCGGACGAATTTGCGCCCGAGCGAACGGGCGATCGAGCGGGCGATCGAGGTCTTGCCGACGCCTGGCGGTCCAACCAGACAGAGGATCGGTCCTTTAAGCTTCTTCACCAACTGTTGCACAGCCAGGTATTCAAGCACCCGCTCCTTTGGTTTGTCCAGACCGTAGTGATCCTCGTTCAGCACTTCTTCCGCCTTTTTGAGGTCCAGATCGTCTTCCGTCGACTTGTTCCACGGCAGGTTAAGCAGCCAATCGATATAAGTTCGGATGACGCTGCCTTCCGCCGAAGCATTCGGCATTTTCTCCAGGCGGTCGATTTCCTTCTCAACCTTCTCGTGTACCTTCTCAGGCAACGCCGCTTCCTTCAGTTGGTTGCGAAGTTCCTCGATCTCGTGAACGCGGCCTTCCTTCTCCCCAAGTTCCTTCTGTATCGCTTTCATCTGCTCGCGCAGATAATATTCCTTCTGCGTCTTCTCCATCTGCTTCTTGACGCGCTGGCCGATCTTCCGCTCCAGCTCGAGCACTTCCTGCTCATTGTTCAGCAGGGTGAGCAGCTTCTCAAGACGCTCGCGCACATCGATCGTTTCCAGGATCTCCTGTTTGTCTTTCAGCTTCAGCGACAGATGGCTGCTGATCACATCAGCCAATCGTCCCGGCTCTTCGATATCCGCAACGGTCGTAAGCGTCTCTGGCGTAATTTTCTTGGAGAGACTGATGTAATTCTCGAATTGGGTCAGAACCGAACGCATGAGCGCGTCAACTTCCGGCGCATGCGTCTGGGCTTCCGGCAGCTCCTGCACGATGACTTCGTAGTAATCTGAATTGTCGATGAAGCTGAGGATGCGCGCCCTGACGACGCCCTCAACGAGCACCCTGATCGTACCGTTCGGAAGCTTCAGCATCTGGCGTACCTTGGAGATCGTACCTACCTTGTAGATGTCTTCCTCCTTGGGCTCCTCGATATTCACCTCTGACTGCGAGGACAGCAGAATCAAGTTCTCGTCGACCATGGCCTTCTCCAATGCCTTGACCGATCTTTCTCTCCCAACGTCAAGATGAAGAACCATCGTCGGATAGACCAACAGCCCCCTCAACGGCAGCAGAGGCAATCGTTTCTCTTTGCTTCTTAATAGTCCCATCCTCCAGCACCTCCCTGTCAGCCTCTCCATACGAATTTCTCTGTGAAGCAATACCTGCCTAAGCTTTCGTTCTTATGAACAAAGGCGCAGCCTGGCATCCCTTCTCTTGTATGGTTCAATCCGATACGTCCAAACAGACGGATATAAGTGGTACTAACCATTCTATCAGATGTGTCAGTCAAATACCAAATTCCTATAACAAGGTCCGTTAGTCCTGCTTGATGTGCAGCAGAGGAACGGCTGGTGCGATCATCAGATCTCCGCTGGCTGCAGGAAGCTCCGCCGTCTTCTCCTGCCGTTCGAAGCCAAGTGCCATGCTCAGCACTTCTTCGATGGTTTCAACCGGATAGATCTTCAAGGCTTCGTAATCGCCAAACATCTCTTGCCAGTTGTCCTTCGGGATGATGACCTTGCGCGCTCCGGCTTGATAGGCCGCCTCTACCTTGGCCACGATGCCGCCCACAGGCTTCACCTTGCCGTGAATGCTGACCTCGCCGGTCATCGCAAGCTCGTTATCGATCGGTCTGTTGGTGATCGCCGAGGCGATGGCTGTGGCAAGTGCGATACCTGCGGATGGACCGTCGATCGGCACACCTCCTGGAAAATTGATATGCAGATCGTAGTCCTGCGGCCTCAGGCCCAACCGGCGAAGCACGGTCATCACGTTCTCCACCGAGCTTCTGGCCATGCTCTTGCGGCGGATCGTGCGTGCGCCGCCGCCCATCTCCTCTTCATCGACGATGCCGGTCAGGTTCACCTTGCCTTGTCCGGGTTCGGCCGCCATCGCCGTTACTTCAATCTCGAGCAGCGTGCCGAGGTTCGGACCGTAAACCGCGAGGCCATTGATCAGGCCAACACGCGGCTCCGGATGGATCTTCTTGTCCGGCCGAGGAGAGAGCTGGCTGCTGTTCACCACCCACTCGATGTCGGCCTGGGTGATCTCGGTCCGGTTGTCGGTCAGGGCGAGGCCTCCCGCCAGTTGCACGATATTGACTGCCTCGCGTCCGTTCTTCGCATAGCGCTTGACGACGCCTATCGCCTCTTCGTTCGGCGGGAAACCGATCTTGTCGAAGGCCTTAAGCGCGATCTCGCCGATCTCATCCGCTGTCAGCGGACGGAAGAAAATCTCCATGCAGCGCGAACGAATCGCCGGCGGTATCTCCTCCGGCGTGCGTGTCGTCGCGCCCACGAGACGGAAATCAGCAGGCAGTCCGTTCTGGAATATATCGTGGATATGTCTCGGGATATTCGGGTCTTCCGAGTTATAATAAGCGCTCTCGAGAAACACCTTACGGTCCTCGAGAACTTTTAATAATTTATTCATCTGTACCGGATGCAATTCACCGATCTCATCGATAAACAACACCCCTCCGTGCGCTTTGGAGACGGCGCCTTGCTTAGGCTGGGGGATGCCGGCAACACCCATCGCTCCCGCTCCCTGATAGATCGGATCATGGACCGAGCCGATCAGCGGATCAGCGATGCCGCGTTCATCGAAACGCACGGTCGTCGCATCTACCTCAACGAACTTGGCATCCTTCTGGAACGGAGACCGCGGCGACCGTTTGGCCTCCTCCAGCACAACGCGGGCAGCCGCCGTCTTGCCGACGCCGGGAGGGCCGTATATGATCACGTGCTGCGGATTCGGGCCGCAGAGTGCGGCCTTCAGAGCACGAAGTCCTTCCTTCTGTCCGACGATGTCATCAAGCGAGGTGGGTCTCGTCTTCTCGGCGAGCGGCTTCGTCAGTTGAATCTGCCGCATCTTATGCAGGCGCTCCATCTCCTTGCGCGATTCACGATCGACCGCTATCCGGTTGGTCTTCTGATTGCGAAGCAGGTTCCAGAAGTACAGGCCGATCACGATGCCGAAGAAGAGCTGAATCAACATCAAAATGGTCGTCACACTCATCCATCATCTACCTCCTATAGCCGCGTAAGGGCGCCTATAGTTGGTAGTATTGCCTTCTATCGCAGAGGATAGTCGATCAGATGGATGAATTTTTGCCACTGGCAAGCATTAGTGCTTTCTGCCTGGAATGACTCCGGTTCGCTCGTACTCGGCGACGATCGCATCGATCTCTTTCTTAAGCTCGTCCACCATGGTCGCTTCAGGCACTTTGCGGATCATCTCGCCGTGGCGGAACAACAGGCCTTCGCCCCGTCCGCCCGCGATGCCGATATCCGCTTCACGCGCCTCGCCTGGCCCATTGACAGCGCAGCCAAGCACCGATACCTTGATCGGCGCCTTGATCTTCGAGATGTATTCCTCCACCTCATTGGCGATTCGGAACAGGTCAATATCCAACCTTCCGCAGGTCGGGCAGGAGATGAGCGTTGCTGCGTTACTGATAAGCCCGAACGACTTAAGCAGCTCGCGAGCCACTTTCACTTCCTCCACCGGGTCGGCGCTCAGGCTGATGCGCATCGTGTTCCCAAGACCGCGAGCGAGAAGTGCGCCAAGCCCGGCAGCGCTCTTGACAGTGCCGGCGAACAGCGTTCCCGCCTCCGTGATGCCGAGGTGCAACGGATAGCGGAACTTCTCCGCAGCGAGCGTGTAAGCGTCAATTGCCATCGGCACATTGGATGCCTTGAGCGAGACGATGATATCCCGGAAGTCGAGGTCCTCCAGAATCTGAATATGATACAGGGCGCTCTCGACCATCGCTTCTGCAGTCGGGTAACCGTATTTCTCCAGGAGATGATTTTCGAGCGAACCGGCATTGACGCCGATGCGGATCGGGATACCGCGTTCCTTGCAAGCCTTGACGACGGCCTCCACTTTGTCCCGCTTGCCGATGTTGCCAGGATTGATCCTCACTTTGTCGATACCGTTCTCGATCGCCATCAGCGCAAGCTTGTAGTTGAAATGGATATCCGCCACCAGAGGGATATGAATCTGCTTCTTGATTTCCTTGATTGCATGAGCCGCTTCCTCATTGTTCACCGTGACCCGCACGAGCTGGCACCCTGCTTCCTCCAGCCGGTGAATCTCGGCTACGGTTGCCTTCACGTCCGCTGTCTTCGTCGTACACATGCTCTGAATGATTACTTCATCGCTGCCGCCGATCGTCAGATTGCCGACCTTGACAGGCACGGTGTCCTTGCGATGATACATGCTCCTTCACTCTCCCATGGCTATGTTCACAATCACGAAACCCAAAATCGTTCATTCATGCGAAATATCCATCGCCCGGCCGCCTGGCGGCCTGAAGCGATGGATAATTCGTCACGTTTATGCTGAAAGCATGTGCTTTATGCGCTTTCCTCTTTTTTCTTGCCGCGTGTGCTGCTGCCATCCCTTAAAGTGAGAATCGGAGGCAGTTTCTCCTTGACCACTTTCTCGGTGATGACGCACTTCTGTACATCGGTGCGGGATGGAACCTCGAACATCACGTCGAGCATGATGCTCTCGATGATGGCCCTCAGGCCACGCGCACCGGTATTGCGCTTGATCGCTTCCTTGGCGATCGCTTCGAGCGCCGCATCCTCGAATTCCAACTCGACATTGTCCATCTCGAGCAGCTTCTGATACTGCTTGACGAGCGCGTTTTTCGGCTCCTTGAGGATGCGTACGAGCGCCGCTTCATCCAGCGGCTCAAGCGTGGAGATGACCGGCAGACGGCCAACGAACTCAGGGATGAGCCCGTACTTGAGCAGGTCTTCTGGCAGAACCATGGACAGATATTCGCCAGGTTTCAGATCGGCCTTCTGACCGTCGCTGTTGAAGCCGATCACCTTCTTGCCGATACGGCGCTTGATGATCTGCTCCAGCCCGTCGAATGCGCCGCCGCAGATAAACAGGATGTTCGTCGTATCGATCTGGATGAACTCCTGATGCGGATGCTTGCGTCCGCCTTGCGGAGGCACGGACGCCACCGTACCTTCGAGAATCTTGAGCAGCGCCTGCTGCACACCTTCGCCCGACACGTCGCGGGTGATCGAAGGATTCTCCGACTTGCGGGCAACCTTGTCGATCTCGTCGATGTAGATGATGCCGCGTTCGGCTTTCTCCACGTCGTAGTCGGCTGCCTGAATCAGCTTGAGCAGGATGTTCTCCACGTCTTCACCGACATAGCCGGCTTCCGTGAGCGATGTCGCATCGGCGATAGCGAACGGTACGTTCAGGATGCGCGCCAGCGTCTGTGCGAGCAGCGTTTTGCCGCTGCCTGTCGGCCCGAGCAAGCAGATGTTGCTCTTCTGCAGCTCGACATCATCGTTCTTGCTCTTCGAGTTGATGCGCTTGTAATGGTTATATACGGCAACGGAGAGCGATTTCTTCGCTTGCTCCTGTCCAATCACATATTGATCGAGAACAGCCCGGATCTCCTGAGGCTTAGGAACCTCCTTCAGATCCAGCTCTTCTTCGTTATTCAGTTCCTCTTCCACGATTTCTGTGCACAATTCAATGCACTCGTCGCAAATATATACACCGGGACCAGCCACAAGTTTGCGAACTTGCTCTTGGGCTTTCCCGCAGAACGAACATTTCAACTGTCCTTTTTCGTCGTTGAACTTAAACATTTACTCACCCCTTCATTTGTTCCAGATCACGCCTGGTGATGACCTCATCGATCAACCCGTATGCCTTGGCCTCTTCTGCAGTCATGAAGAAGTCACGGTCCGTGTCCCTCTCGATTCGTTCGTACGGCTGACCCGTTTGCTTCACATAGAATTCATTTATTTTATGCTTCGTCTTCAGAATCCAATCGGCATGAATCTTGATGTCCGAAGCTTGGCCGCGAACGCCACCTAGCGGCTGATGGATCATGACTTCGGCGTTGGGCAGGGCGAATCGTTTGCCCTTGGCGCCTGCGGTGAGCAGGAGCGACCCCATGCTGGCGGCCATTCCGACGCAGATGGTCGAGACGTCTGGCTTGATGTAGTTCATCGTGTCCAGTATCCCGAATCCTGCTGTTACGGAGCCGCCCGGTGAATTGATATAGAGATGAATATCCTTCTCAGGATCTTCTGCAGCCAGGAATAACAGTTGGGCGATGACGACATTGGCCACATCGTCATCGATCTCGCTGCCCAGGAAGATGATCCTGTCCTTCAGCAGACGAGAATATATATCGTAAGAGCGTTCTCCTCGGTTCGTCTGTTCTACGACCATAGGCACCAGATTCATCGTTCTCAACCCTTTCTCTTTCGGCCTCTTCCGACTTATTATCGCCTTATATTGTAGCATTAACTCACCAAACTGTCATGGTGGATTGCGTCCAATTTCCAGCACGCCGAGATCGTGTTCTACATGTATATGTATATCTCTTTCTATCTATGTTTGGTTCCATTTGATGCTGTTATGTGTGGTGTTTGATTAACGTCCAGGCGAGCGCAAGGGTATAAAGAAGGCACGCCGCGGTTATTGCCTAACGTGCCTTCATCTCGCGATTTATGCAGTTATGTGGTTTGCATGGCGAACTGATGGATGCATCCGATCAGGCAACTTCGCTGACCGTCTTGCTGTTGTCAACGAGAAACTGCACGCTCTTGCGCGTAAGCAGATCGGTGCGAAGATCGTCAAGCGTTCCGTTGGCCGTGAAGATCGCACGGATCTCATCCACCGAACGTTGATACATCTCAGCCAGTTTGGCCAGCTCTTCTTCGAATTCCTCGTCGGTTACGGTCAGATTCTCGGCCTTGGCGATTGCTTCCAGGACGAGGAAGTTGCGCACGCGAGTCTCTGCATCAGCCTTCATCTGCTCGCGCAGTTGCTCCTCGGTCTGACCCGTGAACTGATAATACAGCTCCAGGTTCAAGCCTTGTTGACGCAGTCGCAGGTCGTAGTCGCGCAACATGTTGTCGACTTCAGCACGGATCATGCCTTGCGGAATTTCGACTTGTGCCGCTTCTGCCGCCTTCGCAACGACCGTGTTCTCGATGTAACGCTTGCGTTCTTCTTCCTTGCGTTTGAGCAGGGTCGCTTCGATGTCCTTCTTCAGCTCGTCCAACGTGTCGAATTCACTTACATCCTTGGCGAACTCGTCGTCCAGTTCAGGAAGAACCTTGCGCTTGATGTCGTTGACCTTAACCTTGAATACTGCCGGTTGGCCGGCCAGCTCTTCGCTGTGGTATTCTTCCGGGAAGGTGACGTTGATTTCCTTCTCTTCGCCTTTCTTCATGCCGATGACTTGCTCTTCGAAGCCAGGGATGAAGGAACCAGAACCGAGCACGAGCGAATGATTCTCGCCCTTGCCGCCAGGGAATGCAACGCCATCCTTGAAGCCTTCAAAGTCGATGATTGCCGTATCGCCTTCTTGCGCTGCTTCGCCTTCTTCAAGCACAACCAGCTCTGCATGGCGCTCCTGCATCTTCTTCAGCTCAGCATTCACGTCTTCTTCGGAGACGAAGACCGCTTGGTCTTCCACTTCGATGCCCTTGTATTCGCCCAGTTCAACTTCCGGCTTCACGTCAACCGTAGCGGTGAACTTAAACGGTTGGCCCTTCTCGATCTGCTCAATGTTGATCTCAGGAGTATCTACAGGCGTGATGCCGGACTCTTTAACAGCTTCGGAATAAGCTTCCGGAAGCAGGATATCTACAGCGTCTTGATACAGGCTCTCCACGCCGAAACGCTTCTCAAAAATCGCTCTCGGAACTTTCCCCTTGCGGAAGCCTGGAACGGTCACCTTGTTAACCACTTTTTTGAACGCTTTATCCAGCGCTGCCGAGAATTTTTCCGCTTCCACCTCCACGGTCAATACACCGCGGTTCTTCTCTATTTTTTCCCAACTAACGTTCATTTTATGCCTTCCCCTCCAACAACTTTTCCGTTAACATTTCGGTCAAATGCCAGTATAACCACTATATTATATCACAAAACGTTATTGATTCAATAAAATAGTTATTTTCATCGTTGCAGATTGATCCTCAGTCGTTTGAGCGGCTCCAACTGTCCATGGAGTGAACAGCTTTCTCGAATTGCTTCAGATCATCCTCTTCCACGAGCCCATACATCTCCAGTACCGCATCGCGATTCGCGCCGCCAAGCATCCTGTCCGCCACGATAAAATGGAGTGCCGCTGCCCAAGCATCAGTATTAAAATGCTCCTTCAGCAGATACTCATACCGCTCCGTTGCATAAATGCTGTATAACCATTCCAACCAGAACGGCTCAGCAAAATAAACCAACGACGGCAGTTCGGACTCACTCACCACGCGAACTCTGGTCAGCACCTTCTGCAGCTTCTCTGGAAATGCCTCGATGCCGGTGGGCGTATCCTCTACCCGGACATAGAGCGGCGCGCCATCGCTTAAGATCGCCACTTCGCCGACCACTCCACGCTTCTTCAGCGCTTGAAGGACGGTGTATTGGAGCGTTGGCGGAATGTCGGCGTTCTCCAGCCATCTGATCAACGTGTCATTGATAAGCGGGTGATCAAGATAAGTCAACTGCTCGATCGCCATCAGTTTCTCATCGACGCCGGGCGAATATTGGACGAGTTCCAGGAGGTGCTCGACGAATTTTTCGTCTTTCTCCGCGCGGGAGAGAAGCGCCTTGCGCAGCATGTCGCTCTCGGTTTCCTCCTCCTCGGGCTCTTCGTACTGCGGAAATTCCTGCTCCAGCCATGCCAGCAGTGTGCGCCACTCTTCCATGACGTCCATATCGTTCGTCTGACACTCCAGCAGGAAGCGCAGCAGTTCCTTGGCTTCGCCGAAACGCTCACGCTCGAGGAGTTCCGTGATCTGGAACTGGTAATAATCGACCGTCTTCGGCAGCAGGAAGATGTTGCCGCTGTCTGCTTCGTCCCGGTAGTACCCATCATCATGATATGCCATTATGTAATCACCACCCTCATCTGGAATACGGTTGTCTGTATGTCGCCGCACAGCCTCTCATGATCGCATGCCGTTCGATGGCTCTCCGTTAAAGGGATTTATCCCACTAGCCGAGAGTGTATCAAACGTATGCCACGAAAGCAAACGATCATTTCGACATTCCTTATTGCAATCTTACGATATCATCAACTGGATGTCGAATCGAGCGGTCATGCTGCCATTTGCGCTATGGTTCAGCGGTTTTCCGGCTGCAGAGTTTCCCTGGGCTGCATTTACGGTGGGATAGGCGGTTGCGGCTGTTATATTATCAACTGTTACGTTTGGTTGATGCGGTATCAGCCGTTGCTTTTCCAACTGTTACGTTTGGTTGATGCCGCTCCCAATTGCTAACGGAACGACAATCCGTTATTCGGGCACAAACCGTTGATTTTTCGATTCTAACGGAACGTAGATCCGTTATTTTGCATGTTTCGCCGGTTTTCTCGCAGAAAATCGGGCAATAGCGGAACGTCCTTCCGTTAGCTTGGTCAACATGCCCCATTTGGGTAAAATAGCGGTACCACGTTCCGTTACCGTACAGCGTCCGACACCGAGAGACGATTCTATCGGCTCTCACGACCTCCGACCGCTTCAATACCACCCGAGAGACGATTCTATCGGCTCTCACGACCTCCGAACGCTTCAATACCGCACGAGAGACGATTCTATCGGCTCTCACGACCTCCAACCGCTTCAATACCACCCGAGAGACGATTCTATCGGCTCTCACGACCTCCAACCGCTTCAATACC